>Ga0185299_10000126_pt1 | contig 241760 bp, 228 predicted proteins | sample PaiPotPPA55metaG_FD_128002 | JGI IMG/M metagenome (GOLD analysis project Ga0185299, IMG submission 128002) | Iron sulfur acid spring bacterial and archeal communities from Banff, Canada, to study Microbial Dark Matter (Phase II) - Paint Pots PPA... ...
CGAGGAACAGCGCGCCGGCCTCGGTCAGCTCGACGCCACGGCCGACACGGTGGAACAATGTCGCACCATGCCGCGCTTCCAGCGCCGCGATCGCGGCGCTGACGGCGGATTGGGCCAGATTGAGCACGGCCGCGGCGCGCGTGACGTGCTGACGTTCAGCAACCGCGACGAATACCCTTAGCTGCTCCAGTGTCACGTGTTTTCCCTTTTCCGTGCAGCCGAGCCAACGCGATCAGGCGCGTGTATCGCCGGCTGTCGGGCGGCAGGGAACGCGCGCTCCTATGGCTGAGGGTGTCGGCATAGTGGCCAAGGCCATGAAAGAAATCGGGCCGGAGATTTCGTTTCCAACCCGACCTCTTCGAGTGCCGATATCGATTCGGATTCGTCGCTTAGCAGCGAACGGCTGTCCGGTTCGCGACGCCGAGGGATCAATACGCCTGCGGTTCGCAGGGCGGGCCGTTATCCCAGGGATCGCTGGCAAACGCGCCCACGCGCGGAGCCGGAATACAGCCCCGACTGTCAATGTAGCGCTCGCCGCTCATGGCCGTCGCATTGGCACGATCCGCGAGGTGCCGGGCTACGTGGGTTTCACGAGCCATCGCGGGAGCTGCGAGCATGGCTGCGCCAATCAACGCAGCCGACAGAATTTTGGACCTGGTCATTTCAATTTCTCCATTGGATATCAAAAGCCAACGACGTTAGCTCCCCTTTGGAAATGGAGACGGATTGGACCGTTTAAAGTAACTTTTGCTCACGTCGGTTCAACGCAACGCGAGATCGCAGCGACCATCGTTCGTCGCGTGCCGGCGAAGTCAGCTTTTACGTTCGCCTTCTTACGCAAGGCCGTCAATCGAAGGCAAGCCCTTACCTTATATCGGCGGGGCCACGGCAAGTGTGGGTTTGCGGCTCGCTGACGCGACCCTTGCCGCAGCCGCCAACGAGGTAGCCGGGAGATAGATTGGGCCAGGTTTTGGCAGCCGGCAGATCCGAATCTTCGGACCTCACCATGTCAGGAAAGGCCGGCTTGGTCTGAAAGGAGCCGGCGGCTTGGCAAGTTGACCACGTGGGGGCCGTGAGACCCATTACCAAGATCAGGAAGCCGAGGCGGCGAAGCACAGAGTTCAACATCTAATCTCCACGCATTTGATTCCTTGCACACGTGCTCGGGATCAACAGCGGCAGCGCCGACCGCGGAAATCGCGCGAATGGCGAAGGCGATCCGACCACGGCGGTGCGACGTTTCCATGCTGCAAGCGCCTTCGAGTATCGTCGAATTGCGTGTCGGGACGCTATGCGTTGGCGGGGCTCGGAACCACTAAATAGGGGTTTAGGAAATTCACTTGGAATTGAGACGCGACTGGGCGGCGCGGGCAGGCGATCCTAAACTCGTTTTTAATTGAGCGAACCGTGAAGGAGCGTGATGCTGCATCGGGTCGTGCCGTGTCTTTCGTCGATGAACAGCATTCATGTTCAGGAGGGGTAAATGACTGAAAACGCCGCTCTTCGCTACGCCGTCAGTCGACGACAATTATTGGGCGCTGCCGGCGCGGGAGCGTTGGCGCTCGCCAGACCGTCCTGGGCGGAAACGATCAACCTTCCGCTGCCCGGTGGTCCGGATGAGCGGGGGATCACGACCGCCTTTCCCCAAAAAGGGCCAATGATCCTGCAGCGGACCCGCCCACCGCTCTTGGAAACGCCGTTTGACGTTTTCGACAAAGGGGTGTTCACGCCCAACGATCAGTTCTATGTGCGCTGGCACTGGGCGGTCATTCCGACCGATATCGATATCGGCAAATTCACATTGACCGTGCGCGGCCACGTCAATCAGACATTGACGCTATCGCTGAATGATATCCTGCATGGTTTGCCGAGCGTCCGGCTCCCTGCGCTGAACCAGTGCTCCGGCAACTCGCGCGGCCTGTTCCAGCCACGGGTGAGCGGTGGTCAATGGGCGAACGGCGCCATGGGCAATGCGCTCTGGACCGGGGTCCGACTGAAGGACGTGCTGGATAAAGCCGGCGTGAAGCCGGGTGCGGTGCAGGTGCGGTTCAAGGGCCTGGACGAGCCGGTGGTGGCGGATGCGCCACATTTCATGAAGTCGCTGGATATCGACCACGCGCGCGACGGCGAGGTGATAATCGCCTATGCCATGAATGGCGAGCAATTGCCGCTGGTGAACGGATTTCCGCTGCGGCTGGTGGTGCCCGGCTGGTACGCGACCTATTGGGTCAAGATGCTGAGCGACATCGAAGTGCTGGATCAGCCCGATACGAATTACTGGACCAAAGTAGCCTACACCATTCCCGACACGCCGCACGCCAGCATCAAGCCTGGCGAAACCGACGTGAAAATGATTCCGATCAATCGGATGGTGCCGAGGTCTTTTGTCACCAACATTTCCTCAGGCGAGAAGCTGAAGGCAGCCGCTCCGACGACGCTGCGCGGCATCGCGTTCGGCGGCGATTGCGGCGTGGCAAGCGTCGACTACTCGATCGATCGCGGCCAGAACTGGCGTTCGACCAACCTTGGAAAAGACGAAGGCAAATACGGCTTCCGGCAGTGGCAGACGCAACTAACGCTGCCCGCGCCCGGGGAGTATGCAATCCTTGTCCGCTGCACCAACACCAATAGCGTGGCACAGCCGGACACACCAAACTGGAATCCCGCAGGCTTCATGCGCAACGTCGTGGAGTCCATGAACGTGTCGGCGGTTTGACGGAGTATCACGATGTCTCGCAATCTCCTGCCGCTCTGCATTTTGCTGGGCGCCGCGTCCATGCCCCTCCCGGCCACAGCCTTTGAACTGAAGTCGGTGAAGGTCGATCTGCCCGATAGTGACAAGATGTTCGAAGGTCCGGGATCGGACGCCATCAACAACAACTGCCTTGCCTGTCACTCCGCCGGCATGGTGATGAACCAGCCCGCTTTGTCGAAGCAGGCCTGGACCGTGGAAGTCAACAAGATGATCAACAATTACAAGGCTCCCGTGGCGCCCGAGGATGTCGGGGCGATCGTCGAGTATTTGGCCAATGTTAAAGGCGTGAAATAGGAATTCGCTCTCGGGGTCAGGCTTGTCGACGCATCGCGGATGACGCGCTGCCGAGCAAGATATGAATTCAGAAGTCTAAATCTGTTTTTAGTTGAGAACATGCGATTGGGCCGGCATTTTCGAGAGGCACCGCACGCTTTTGTCGGCGTTGTCGGGAGCCTCTTGGGACAACTTTCCCGGGACGAAATCTGAAAATGCAAAAGGCCGCGCCGCGGAAGGATCCGCGCGCAACGGTTGGCTCTGCCGGAGGTAAGATGACTTTGTTCTCGCGCAACTTCATCCGTAAACGAGCGATCTCTTTTGCGACGACGGCGTCGGTCGCGGTGGTGTCGCTTGTCATGGCCCAGGGACCAACATCGGCGCATCGAAGTCGTACAGTTATGCCGATCCAGTACGTTGCGGACTGGACAGATCATTCCAGCGAAGCGTCGTTTCTTTCGGAAAACGAATCCGCAATGAGCCGGATGATGACCGACATGATGGTCAAGCCGACCGGTGATATCGATCGGGATTTCGTGGCGATGATGATTCCGCACCACCAGGGCGCGGTCGAAATGGCAAAGGCCGAACTCAAATACGGTCACAACGAGCTGCTTCGCCGTCTGTCCAAGGAAATCATTGCTAACCAGCAGCAGGAGATCACTGTGATGCGGCTGGCTGTCGATGACGAACGGCCGCTCCCTTCGGGTTCGCCGATGCCGCATGAGACGAGGTCCCATGACACGGGGTCCCGTGATACGATGTCCCACGAGACAACGGGAATGTCTCATGATGCCAAGTCTCGTGATTAGGTTAACGGCTGAGAGCGAACCGCGCGGTCGTTGCGCGGTATCCGGTTCGGATTGAGGCGTTCCAGAGACTGTACATGCTACTGTTCAGGCTGTTGTCTTGCCCGGGCCTGGCGTGGTTGTGGCTGCGAAGTCCGATCCGGATCTTCTGACGGGCCATCCCGGCCTGGCTTGGTCGGCGGAACAATTCTCCAGCACCGTTTCGGGTACCGATCTTTCTGATCTTAAAACTCTATTTTCTGATCTTAAAACCCTATTTAATGGTGCCGCCGATTTTGCGAGCCTATGTTTTTCACCAGCGGCCCACCGCGCTATGTCCCCGGAGGCGGTGTTCAGATGGCCGTAGAGCGGACGGCGACGCCACGCCCCGTGCCCCCGTGAGGCGGGCGGCGCTGTCCGGCTCCACTGCGGGGGGCGAAATTCATCATTTGCAGGCGGCTGACATTATGGCATTGGTCTCGAGCAGGCGGACGGTTTCAGGGGGGCGGGGCCCGATCGCCGCGGATGCCTTGGCCGCAACCGAGAATACGTTGATGGCAAAAGTGCTGCTCATCGAGGACGACAGTGAAACGGCCGAGGAGATCACGGCCGAACTGGCGGACCGCGGTTTTGAGGTGGAATGGTCGGCCAACGGTATCGAAGGCCTCGACAAGGCCCGTTCGATCCGGCCGGACGCCATGATCGTCGATCGTTTGCTGCCGGGAATGGATGGCCTCACGGTCATCGAGGCGTTGCGCAAGGATCAGGTTCGCACCCCGGTGTTGGTGTTGAGCGCGCTCGGCGCGGTAGACGACCGCGTACGCGGATTGCGGATGGGCGGTGACGACTATCTGACAAAGCCCTTCGCGATCGTGGAACTGGTCGCCAGGATTGAGGCGCTGCTGCGCCGGCCGACCGAATCTCGCGAGACGACGCTGCAGGTCGGGCCCCTTGAGCTCGATCTGATCGAGCGCACTGCCAAGCGCGGCGATCGCACGATCGATTTGCTGCCGCGTGAATTTCGACTGCTTGAATACATGATGCAGCGCAGTGATCAGTTGCTGACGCGGGCAATGCTGCTCGAGGAGGTCTGGAATTACAAGTTCGTTCCCGCAACCAATCTTGTAGACGTGCACATGGGCCGTCTGCGCCACAAGGTGGACGGGCCCGACGAGGTCCCGATGATTCATAATGTCCGCGGTGCCGGGTTCATCCTCCGCTCGGGATCGTGATTTTCAGATGACTCCGGTGGCGATGCGCATTGGCTGGCGTCAGGCAGGGAGACCGGGCGGCGACACTCCGATGCGTCAACCGCAATTCATACGTTCGAGCACGTTCCACTGGGCTTTGATGGTGGCCGGCGTGTTCGCCGTTTTCATCATGGTGCTGTTCGGATTCATTTACTGGAAGATCGATGACTATTTGGTCCAGCGGTCCGACCGTGTGATCACGGTGGAACTGGACGGCATTTCGGGCCTGTCGCCGCAACGCCGGCTCGAAGCGATCGACGAGAAACTGAGACAGGATCCCCGCGAGGTCCAGCTCGCGGGGATATTCGCCGCCGATGGTCACCGGATGACCGGAAATATCGAAAGCCTGCCGGCCGATCTGCAGGTCGACGCCGCGGCGCAAGGCATCGACATGATCAGGATTAATGGAGACGCAAGGCAACATCAATTCGTCCGTGCGGTCGCCCGGCGCATGCGAAACGGCGATGTGCTGGTGCTGGGCCGCAACGTCGACGAAACCATGGAGATCTCCCACGTCGTCGGTCAGGCGCTGGCGCTGGGGCTGGTGCCGGCCTTTTTCCTTTGCCTGCTGGCGGGCGCCTGGCTGAGCGTGCGGGCGCAGAGGCGGGTCGAGGCAGTCAACCAGCGGGTCGGGCGCATCATCGCCGGCGATCTGCGCGAGCGGCTGCCGCATCGTAATGTCGACGAGCCGTTCGACAGGCTCGCCGTCATTGTCAACGGCATGCTCGATGAAATGGAGGAGATGATCCACGCGCTCGCCGGCGTCGGCAACGACATCGCCCACGATCTGCGGACACCGCTGACCCGGGCGCGGCTGGCCCTGGAGCGCGGGCGCACCAACGCAACCTCCCTGGAGCAGCTTCAGAGTGTGGCCGACAAGGCGATCGTCGGCATCGACCAGTCGCTCGCGATCATCACCGCGCTGTTGCGCCTTGCGGAAATCGAAAATAGTCGGCGCTCTGCGGGTTTTGGTAACGTCCCTTTGCACGAAATGCTGCAGGAGGTGGGCGACATCTACGAGCCGATCGCCGAAAACAAGAATATTGTCCTCCAGGTCAAGGCCACACAGCCTCTTCATTTGCAGGGCGATCGGGATTTGTTGATCGAGGCGGTCGCCAATCTGGTCGACAATGCCATCAAGTTTACACCCGAAGGTGGCAAGGTCGATATCGAACTGCTGCGGGGTAAGAATGAAACCATTGTGCGCGTGTCCGATACCGGTCTCGGCATCAGCGAGCAGGACCGCGAGGCCGTGCTGCGGCGGTTCTATCGCTCGGACAAGATACGAAATACGCCGGGTGTCGGCCTTGGCCTCAACCTGGTGGTCGCGATCGTAAAATTGCACGGATTCCGGTTGGCGATTCATTCCGGTCCGGGTGGCTGCGTGGAGATCATCTGTCCCGATCGGGAAGACGGCTCAAGGGCGTGACAGCCGAGACCGAAAACTGAAACCGTATTCAGGCGGTCTTGCTGCCAAGGCTGACGCGGGTTCTCAACCGAAATTCAATTCATGGCGGTAACCGCCTTCCGTGTCCGTGAGGTGCCTTGCGGGACGGGAGAGGGCGGCCAACGGGCCGCCTGGAGCGCGGTCCGGTTGGCGGGAAATCACCAATTTCCCATGGCCTTCCAAGCGCCTGGGTCCGCGCCGCTGTGCCGTCGTGCCCACGGCTAGAAGCCAGAGCGGCGGAGCCGTCAGGGACATAACTCAAAAAAATGCGCAATGCCCATCTAAAAATCTGGAACAAAATCTCCGTCGCGGTATTCTTGGCGTTGTGCGTGGTTGTGCCCGTAGAACCGTTGTCGGCGGAATGGGGATGACTGCCCTGGCCGGAAGCCGGCGGACCATAAACATTTTTTTATTGGTCCCGCCCGCTCGTTATGTGTGATGTTGAACGCTCTCTGAAGCCTGAATTTGTTGCCAGCTTTCAAATTCGACAGTTCGGGAAGGTCCTGATGTGAAGGGACGGCCCTTGACCAGCGTACGTCGGCGCGACCTGCTTCGCCTTGCGATTGCCGGGGCCGGAGCGACAGTTGTAAGCACGGTGCTGCCGGAGCCGGCGGCCGCCAAACCCGTCGATCTCAATGACAAACGCAAGGCCCGCTACCAAGCCGATTCCGTTGAGGTTCAAGACTTCTACCGTGTCAACTCTTATCCGGCTCGATAAGGGGGAACGTCGGTGCTGATCAAGAAATCGGACCGTCATCGAGATCGCGGACGCCTCGCCGGCGCAGGAGCAAGCGAGTCAGACGGTATTCTGGATCGCCGCACTTTCTTGAAGCGCTCCGGCGTTACCACCGGCGCGCTGGCGGCGCTCGGCAGCCTGCCGTTAGCCGGCGTGCGTAAAGCGAAGGCCGGTCCGCCTCCTCCGGTGGGCGCAACCGTTAGCACCCGCAAGAATATCTGCACCCATTGCTCGGTCGGCTGCTCGGTGATCGCAAAAGTCGCCAATGGCGTCTGGATCGGCCAGGAGCCGGATTACGACAGCCCGATCAACCGTGGATCGCATTGCTGCAAGGGTGCGGCGGTACGCGACGACGTGCTGAGCCAGCGCCGCCTGCGTTATCCGGTAAAGCTCGTGAACGGCCAGTGGACCCGCGTTTCCTGGGAAACGGCCATCAACGAGATCGGCGACAAGCTACTGGAGATTCGCCAGAAGTCGGGGCCGGATTCGGTGTACTGGCTGGGCTCGGCCAAATTCACCAATGAAGCCGCCTATCTCAACCGCAAGCTCGCGGCCTTCTGGGGCACCAATAATTCCGATCATCAGGCGCGTATCTGCCACTCCACCACGGTCACCGGGGTCGCCAATACCTGGGGCTATGGCGCGATGACAAACAGCTACAATGATATCCGCAATGCCAAGACCATTCTTGTGATGGGCGGCAATCCGGCGGAGGCGCATCCAGTCTCCCTTCAGCATATTCTTGAAGGCAAAGAACTCAACCGCGCCAACATGATCGTCGTCGATCCGCGAATGACGCGCACCGCCGCGCACGCAACCGAATATGTTCGCGTGCGTCCCGGCACCCATATCCCCACGATCTACGGGATGCTTTGGCATATTTTCGAGAACGGTTGGGAAGACAAGGAATTCCTCAATCAGCGCGTCTACGGCCTCGACGATATCCGCAAACAGGTGGCGAAGTGGACACCCCACGAGGTCGAACGCGTCACCGGTCTGCCAGAGGCTCAGGTCAAGCATATTGCCGAACTCTTCGCCAAGCAGAAGCCCGCGACCCTGATCTGGGCGATGGGACAAACCCAGTTCACGACCGGCACCGCGAATGTCCGTGCCAGTTGCATCCTCACTCTCGCCACCGGCAATGTCGGAATGGCCGGCGCCGGTGCCAACATCTTTCGCGGCCATACCAACGTGCAGGGCGCCACCGATCTCGGCCTCGATGTAACGACGCTGCCGCTCTATTACGGTCTCGCCGAAGACGCCTGGCGGCACTGGTGCAGGGTTTGGGAAGTCGATTACGAGTGGATGAAATCACGCTTCCCGAACAAGACCCTGATGGAAACGCCGGGCATTCCATCCACGCGCTGGTTCGACGCGACGTTGCTGCCGAAAGACCAGGTGAGCCAGCCCGATAATGTGCAAGCGATGTTCATCATGGGACATGGCGTCAACACCATCACCAGGATGCCGGAAGCCAAGCGCGGCATCGAGAAGCTCGAACTATTGGTGGTCTGCGATCCCTATCCGACCGCGTGGTCGGTGCTCTCGGACCGAAAAGACGGAATCTATCTTTTGCCGGCCTGCACCAGTTTCGAGATGGATGGTTCGCGTACCGCGTCGAACCGTTCGCTGCAGTGGGGCGAGAAGATCGTCGACCCGGTCTTCGAATCGAAAAACGACTACGACACGATGTATATGCTTGCGAGCAAGTTCGGCTTCGCCGACCGGATGTTCAAAAACATCAAGGTCGAGAAGGGCGCGGTATCGGCGGAGGATATTCTGCGCGAGATCAATCGCGGCGGCTGGTCCACCGGCTATTGCGGGCAGTCGCCCGAGCGGCTCAAGGCGCACATGAAGAACCAGGCCAAGTTCGATCTGGTCACCATGCGCGCGCCGAAAGATGATCCGGAGGTCGGCGGCGACTATTACGGCCTGCCTTGGCCGTGTTGGGGAACGCCGGAGTTCAAACATCCCGGCTCGGCGATCCTTTACAACACCAATCTTCCGGTGAAAGAGGGCGGCGGTACCTTCCGAGCCCGGTTCGGCGTCGAACGTGTGGTCAAGCGCAAGGTGATGGAGAACGGGCAGGAGGTCGAGAAGGAAGAGCACGTTAATCTTCTCGCCGAGGGCTCCTATTCGGCCGGATCCGAAATCAAGGACGGATATCCCGAGTTCACCCTGAGCGTGCTCAAGAAGCTCGGCTGGGACAAGGATCTGACGCCGCAGGAAATGGAGACGATCCAGCGCGTCAATCCGGCCAATCCCGACGCGGTATCCTGGTCAACAGACCTTTCGGGCGGCATCCAGCGGGTGGCGATCGAGCACGGTTGTTCGCCCTATGGCAACGGCAAGGCACGCATGATCGCCTGGAATCTCCCCGACCCTATTCCCGTCCACCGTGAGCCGATCTACACCCCGCGTCCCGACCTCGTCGCCGATTATCCGACCTTGCCGGACGCCAGGCAGTTCCGCATGCCCAATATCGGCTTCACCGTGCAAAAGGCCGCCGTCGACAGGGGCATCGCCAAGCAATTCCCGTTGATCCTGAGCTCCGGCAGGCTTGTGGAATACGAGGGTGGCGGCGAGGAGACGCGCTCCAACAAATGGCTCGCCGAGTTGAAGCAGCACATGTATGTCGAGATCAATCCGGCGGACGCGCGCGAGCGCGGCATCGAAGATGGCGGATGGGTGTGGGTGACCGGCCCGGAGAACAATTCAAGGACCCGGATGAAGGCGCTCGTGACCGAGCGCGTCGGCAAGGGCCTCGCCTGGATGCCCTATCATTTCGCCGGCTGGTTTGAGGGCGCCGACCTGCGCGCCAAATATCCGAAAGGCTTCGACCCCATCGTGCTCGGCGAGAGCGTGAACACGCTAACGACCTACGGCTACGACCCTGCGACCGGCATGCAGGAGCCGAAGGCAACCCTGTGCCAGATCAGAGCAGCGTGAGAGGGCGGAAGCGATGGCGCGCATGAAATTCCTTTGCGACGCGGATCGATGCATCGATTGCAACGCCTGTGTCACCGCGTGCAAGAACGAGAACGAGGTGCCGTGGGGCATCAATCGACGGCGTGTCGTCACCATCAATGACGGCAAGCCCGGCGAGCGCTCGGTGTCGATGGCCTGCATGCATTGCACCGACCCGCCCTGCGCCGCCGTGTGCCCGGTCACCTGCATTTATCCGACCGAAGACGGCATCGTGCTGCATGATAAGGATATCTGCATCGGCTGCGGCTATTGCTTCTATGCCTGTCCGTTCGGAGCCCCGCAATACCCCAAGGTCGGCAATTTCGGTTCGCGCGGCAAGATGGACAAGTGCACCTATTGTGCCGGTGGCGGTGGGCCGGAAGCTCCCGGCAGCGCCGAGGAGTTCGCGAAATACGGCTCGGACCGGTTCGGCCAAGGTAAGCTGCCGCTGTGCGCGGAGATGTGCTCCACCAAGTCACTGCTCGCGGGCGACGGCGATATCATCGCGCAGATCTACAAGGAGCGAGTCCTCAAGCGCGGCTATGGCTCCGGTGCGTGGGGCTGGATCACGGCCTATCGCGAGGACATCAAGGTTTGAGTGCCATCCGTGGCGGTCATTGGCAAGCAAGCGCGTGAAAATGGGAGAGGTTGATGGTCATGACGCTCCTTTCGAGGCTTCGTCCTCTGATCGTCACCATCGCGCTCCTTTCGATTGCGGCAACTGTTCCGGCACGGGCCCAGAAACTCAACCCCGATGGTGCCCCCAATCCGACCGCGAGTGTCGTCGATGAACAGACGCTGCTCAGGCAGGCTCCCCGCATCGAGGGGCGGATCGACATTCCCGACCAAAAGGCGGCGGTATTGATTCAGCCGGCAGGCCGGACGTGGGTTTATTTCCACGAGGTTCTGTTGCATCGGGGGGGCGCGATCGTGATCGTCGGCACGGTCGTTCTGTTGGGGTTGGCCTATCTGATCATCGGACGGGTTCGAATTGCCGAGGGGCGCTCGGGGCGGAAGATCCTCCGCTTCAAGGCGTTTGAGAGGTTCTCGCATTGGCTGACGGCGCTCTCCTTCGTCATTCTCGGCCTGACCGGCCTGAATATCACCTTCGGCAAGATCCTGCTTTTGCCGGTGATCGGCCCGGACGCCTTCTCCAGCGTCTCGCAAGCCGCGAAATATGCCCACAACTTCACCGCCTTCTCGTTTATGGCCGGCCTGGTCCTGATCATCGTGATTTTTTTCAAGGACAATCTTCCGGAAAGGGTGGACGTCGAATGGCTCAAGCAGGGCGGCGGATTCATCAAGAACAAACATGCGCCGGCCGGACGCTTTAATCTGGGAGAAAAGCTTGTCTATTGGTTTTCCCTTGCCGCCGGTCTTGCCGTTTCCGTGTCAGGCCTGTTGCTGCTGTTCCCCTTCTACGGGACCGATATCGCCGACATGCAGATCGCGCAGGTCGTGCATGCTGTGGTCGCCGTTCTGTTCGTCGCCCTGATTCTGGGGCACATCTATATCGGCACGCTCGGCATGGAGGGTGCGTTCGAGGCCATGGGCACCGGCGAGGTCGATCTCAACTGGGCAAAAGAGCATCACGATCTCTGGCTTGCCCAGCAACTCGCAAACCAAGACCGGCAAGGACAACCTTCGGCGACACCAGCAGAATGATCGTCGTGATCCACTGTTCTCAGTACGAAATCACTGGACGTTGACCAGGCAACGATTGATGCCGGGTGGAGCAGCCGCGCGTATTGCGTCACGTCGGTGACTCATCTTCCCAGTTCTTCGGAAATTTGCGACTGCGCCTGAATTGGTGAAGGCGCATCTGAAGCTGGATCCACAGACCTTGGCAGCTCTTCACAAGGAGAAGTTTCCGATTGTGCCGACCTAATCTGCATGAATAGCGGAGGTCCCAGCGCCTCAACTCTTGTCGCGGCCGTTATGTTTTTGCGCCTCCCGTTCACGCAGATAATCATCGGTGGTACGGGCGGACTGCTTCTGCGCGCCGTACGGATCGAAACCTTCCGCGGCAGCGGCGGCTACGCGGCAATCGTCGCACATCCTGATCACATCAAGGCGCCGGGATGAGCCCGTATACATCCAGTGCTGGCCTTCGAGCTTCGCCACCACGCGATCGATCGTGCTCTTCACGCCGAACGGCTTGCCGCAGCGGATGCAGCAAAACGGCTCCTCTTCCTTGAGGATTCGGGCAGGGGCCCTGGCGGCGTCGAAATCGAGCTGAGGTCTAAGGGAGATAACGTTCTCCGGGCAGGTCGCCCGGCACAATCCGCACTGCACGCAGGCATCTTCGACAAAGCGAAGCAGTGGCTTGTCGGGATCGTCGCGCAAGGCGCCGGTTGGACAGGCCGTGACGCAGGACAAACAAAGCGTACAGCCGCCGGCATCGATCTCCACGGCGCCGAATGGCGCGCCTTCGGGAAGCGGAATGACGGCGACCGGCTCCGGCGCGGCGCGATGAAGCTCGCTCAGTGCAAAACGCAGCACGCTCCGTTTTGCTCCCAGGGGACGGAAGCTCGCCGGGCGCGGCGCCGAAGGCATCGATGGGATGGCCTGCAGCGCCTCTCCCAGAAGGTCCGGATCATCGGTTTCGACGGTCGCGATCCGGCCGGCGCCAAAGCCGAGCCCGGTCAGAATCGGATCCGCCAGCGCCATCGTCCGCATCAAGCCGGCGACGTCGTGGCGGGGCCGCGCCCGAAGCAGGAACCGCATCGCCGATGCGCCGTAGGCGAAGGCAGCGGCGACGCTCTCCAGGCCGACCTGTGTGACCTCGTTGACCGCAAACGGCAGCACATGGGCCGGCAATCCGTCGCCGAACCGCGCCAGCGCATCGATCAGCGGTGCGCCGTGAGATTCGTCATGCACCAGAACGATCGCCCGTTCTCCGCCGGCTTCACGATAGGCCACCAGCATCGCGCGCAGCTTGCGCATCAGCACGTCTTCCGAAGGCAGCGCGTATGACGCCGCGCCCGTCGGACATGCAGCCGCGCACTGGCCGCAGCCCGCGCAAACGTTCGCGTCGATGGCGACGTGGTCGCCATCAGGTGTGATCGCCGATGTCGGACAAAGATCGAGGCAGCGGGTGCAGCCGACCACCCGCGAACGTGAATGGGCACACAGGGTGGCGTCGTAGGCGACGTAACGCGGCTTCTCGAAAGTGCCGATCAGGTCCCGCGCTTTGAGGACGGCCTGCAGCATCGCGGCAGGATTGCCGGGATCGGCGCGCAGATAGCCGTCGCGCAAATCACCCGCGGGGAAAAACGGCGTCCCGCCCGTCAGGTCGAGGATGATATCGCAATGCGATCGCGTATCATGACGCGACGGTCCAAACACCAACACGCTGCGCGAAGACGGCAACGGTTGGGCGAAATCGTCGACCGTGACCTCGAAGGCACCGAGATAGCCGCTGGCGCCTCTCGCCTTTCCTTTCGCCACCGGAAAACCGGCTATTCGCGGGGGTGCGATGGCCGCCGGCGGCTCGATCAGCACGGTGACATCAAGGTGATCCCTGAGAAGGTTGCCGGCCTCGACCGCCGTTTCGTCGCGGCCGCAGATCAGAATGATGCCGGCGCTCTCCAGGCTAACGAACGACGCGGGCGGCGTAGGCTCGGCGGCCATTGCGAGCAGCGCCGCCATTTTCGGTCCCGCCCGGGCCGCGTCGCTCGACCACCCCCCGGTCTCCCTTATATTGGCAAACTGGATCGGACTTGCTCGTCCGTTCTCCGCTGCGACCTCGGAAAATAGCGACGCTTGCTGGGTACATGCGACCGTGAGTGGCGTGTCTGCCGCCGCGATGGCGTGGAACCGGTCAAGTTCGGCGCGGCATAGCTGGGTCGCGGTCGTCAGTTCGCCACGGCAGCCGCGGCGGACCGCATCTCGGTCCAGCGGCATCGTGTCGTCGCACGAGCAGATCAGGACGTGCCTGGTGGAATCAGCCATCGCTCTCACAGCTTCTTGTAGCGGCAGCCCGTCTTCCGAATGCAGCGGCATGCTGGCCGGGATGCCCGGGAAGTATATATTAATTCCTGCCGGAAAGTGAGATGATGATTTGGCGGGAGGGCCGAACAGGTGAGGCTGCTGCGGACCATCCGGCTCGATGCGTCGGATACGTTCATCTTTGAGAAGGCGGCAGAGCCTGGCGAATGGGCTGTGTCGGGCGCCTTTGCATTTGCCCATTGCGATCCGGCAAATTTGCGGGGCAAGGCGCGCACCGCCTTTCGCGCCGGCCTTTTGGGATTGAGTTCGCTTGGCTGTTCGACGCTGGCGCAGATTGTCGAAGCGAGCGAAAGCGATCGTGGCGCCGTTGTCGAGATGCTGGCGTTGCAACTGGTCGCGCATTTCGGTGCCCCCGATCTTGCCGCCGCGCGTCTGGCCGCGGAGGAGGAGACGAGCTTCGCAGCATCGCTGTGCGACCATCCGCCGGGCGTTGTCGTCGCCGTGACCCGCAGCTGCGACGACGGAGCAATCCGCGAGACATTCCGCACGCTGCGTCCACGCGAGGGCGCCGGCCATACCCGCGCTTTCGAATTTCTGGAAGTGCTCGGCGAGGATGAAGTATCAAGCGAACGTTTCGATCTCGGAAGGCTGCAGAAAGGAACGCATCGTTGAGTGCGTCGCGCGACTTCTGGCTCTCCTGCGGTCATTATTTGCTTGATCGCGACAATGCGGGCAGGTCGCTCGTGACCGACGAATTCCTGAAAGCCTATCTGGCGCGTCCTGAGCTAGTGCCGCCGCCGGAGGCGTGCGCTGCGGAACGAGCGCTGCACCAGGCGATGTTGAGCGATCCAAGGCGGCCGGTCGCGGCTTCGCAGGTTGCAGAGGTTGCCGACGCAGACGCACGCGAAAATTGGCAAATGATGATTGCCTGGCGCGATCATCTCGTGATGCACCGCACGCTGGAGGCCGCCTACCTCGACATCGTCAGGCGCAGAAACAAATTCCCCCATGTTCTGATCGGCCAGGCGATGCAAGCGATCCTGCGAAACGCATTGGATGATTGCGAGGATGTGTTCGTGCTGCGGGCCGCTGAAATGCTCTTTCGTTCCCAAAAGCTGATCTTGGGGGAACGTTCCGTGGTCGCGGTCGACGAAGAGACCGAATCGTCATTCGATCGGCAGCCCCGATCGCCATTGGCTGCGTTGCTGGGATTGCCGGCGGTGACCGAACTCGACATGCTCAACGATGCAACCGCAAACAGTTACTGGGAGCGGAGTGACCGCTTCGACATGGCGCTCGACCTGACTGCCGGTCAACGCGGTTTGGTCGCGCTTGGCGACGTCCTCACGCGCTGGCTCCGGCATTTGCTTGCAATCGATGTATTGATCGAACCCTTGGCGGAACTCCGCAATACGCCAATGTCGTGGTACGTCGGGCTGAGCTCCGATGCCACGCGGATCGGCGACGCCCTTTGGGATGGCGGCGATCTCGGCGATGCGATGCGGGCCCAGTTGGTTGGCCTGTTTCGGCTGACTTTCCGCAATCCGGAAGATATGATCGAAAAGGTCAGGGGTGAGCCGGTTTATCTCCTGGCGGCTATGACGGCTGACGAGGTGTTGCGGTTGAAGCCGCAAAATCTCCTGACCGGCCTGCCGATCCGACACGAGGAGGCGGTGAATTGAGATCGACGGCGCTTGCGCATATTCCGGTTGGCGTCGTGGTCGAACGGCGCAAGGCCAGGAGCATGTGGGTCGATTACCTGTGGCGACCGGTCTCGGTGTTCGCTGGAAAACCGACAGCCGCCCCTTGGACGACGCTCGCCGTCGAGGCGGAAAGCTCATTGTTCCTTGCGGGTGAGGCCGTGATCGAATTGCACCGGACCGAGACGACAAATTATCGTACCAACCTCGCATCGGGCGCGCCGGCCCTGTGGGTTGCCTTGCGTCCCGTAGCTTCGGAGCGGCCATATGAGATTCTTGCCGTAACGGCCGATCCGGCGGAAGGCGAGGCGTTTACCGACGCCGGCAGCAATCTGGTCGAAGCTGTACCCATGCCGCCCGACATCGCGGCAGCCGTCGCTCAATTCGTCGCCGAGCATCATGTCGAGCGTCCCTTCGTCAAGCGTCAGCGCGATCAGCGGACGCCCTCGTCCCGGCGCGCAGGATGGGAGAACGAGGAATGACGGGGCCCGCCAATTTGATTTTGCGCTGGGCGCGATTGAAGCGCGAGGCGGATACCGGGCGCGCCGAAGCAAGCCCGCAGCCTCAGACCGATGCGGCGGCCAACCAGGCCTTTGACCCGGCAAGCCTGCCATCGATTGAAGCAATCACCGCTGGCACGGACATCCGCGAATTTCTGCAAAGCTGCGTGCCCTCGGATTTGACGCGAGCGGCACTGCGTCAGGCCTGGGTGAGCGATCCGGCAATTCGCGACTTCATCGGCATCGCTGAAAACCAATGGGATTTCAATGATCCGGATGCGCTACCCGGCTTCGGTCCGCTGTCGGTCGAAGACGGCGCTCCGGCGCTTCTGGCGCAAGCGCTCGGCAGGCGCGATGAACCCAATGAGGCGATCGCGGAAATGCCGATATCCACGGAGCCGCCGCCGTCGGCCACGACCGATCACAAGCCTGCCGTTTTCGAGCCGGCCGATCAGCAAGCGTTTGACGGTCCGCCGTCGACCGGCGACGTTCGCAGTTTACCAGACGGCGGGAGCCGAGGAGATACGACAACCAACAGCGATCGCATTGCCGAACGGAACGGTCTTCCGCGAATTCACCGTCACGGCAGCGCATTGCCGCGCTAGTGTTGGACGGCTGCGGTCGGTTTCGGTCGTCTCGATATGTCACGGGTTACGAATGGAGCAGATGCAAGAGTCCAGATCTCACATTTCCCCCGGGCGCGTCGATGAGATTGATCGTGCGCGTGCGCAGGAGTATGCGCTACTGGCGACCCTGCTTTCGCGCAGTCCCGATACCCAAATGATTGAGCGGTTGGCCTTGCTGAGCGGCGACGCAAGCCCGCTCGGTGTCGCGCATGCCGCGCTCGGTGAAGCCGCGAGGCGGACGAATGAAGACGATGTTGCGCGGGAATATTTTGATCTGTTCATCGGCATCGGGGGCGGCGTGCTGTTGCCGTACTCGTCGCATTATCTAACGGGCGGCGTCTACGGTCGTCCGCTGGTGCGACTGCGCGAAACCCTTCAGCGTCTCGGCATTGAAAAAGCGCCTGAGCGCTCGGAGCCGGAGGATCATGCGGCGTTGCTATGCGAAATCATGGCGCGTCTTGTCGGCGGCGATCTAACGGCTCCGTCAGGTGCTGATCGTGACTTCTTCGAACAGCATCTCAAGCCCTGGATAAGGCGCTTCTTCGTCGATCTCCAGCGCGCCAAATCGGCAGAGCTTTACACGCGTGTAGGCGCGCTTGGACGAGCTTTCGTGGACGTCGAAACGGAGGCTTTTGCCCTCTCGGCTTGAGCACATGGTGTCGGACGCCCTTTGTCCGAACCGTTCTATTTGGAAACAGGAGAAACACGATGCGTGGGTTCATCGCGGCATGCCTTGTTGCCGGCATTATTGCTGTCGCCGCCGCCGCTATCCTCGACAATTTCGTGCAGGAACTTTCCAAGGCAGCGTTTACGGAAGCCAGCGCGAGAATCTAGTGCAGGGAACAGTGTGGGTTCCCTGAACGGGCCTCGCGGATAAGTGATCCCGGCCGTGGTGCCCACTGCATACCGATTTGAACCTGAAGGCACTTCCGCCGACATAATGATGGGTTCGGAAACGGGAGGTTGCGATGATGCGTCTGACAATTTCTGCAATCGCGGTTGTAGCCCTGATTGTGGCTGCGGCCATCATGCTGCCGCGATCTCCTTCGGTCGAGCTGTCGGCCGCCGCCATGCCCTCGTTGCAGGAACTCCACACCATGGCGGGCGTAAATGCGCTCCCGGTGCAGGAAATCGATGATCAATCGCTGGTGTATTCGTCCGCGACAAAGCGTTGAGAGGGCTTCCCCGGCTGGGAAGCGCCAGACGTAGCGGCCGTGTGAGAGCCCTCAGCTCTTGGGGCTGAGTTCCGCGGCGGCGTCGAACGCGTCGAGCGCGCGGGTGGAATAGACGATGGCCGCGCCGGCATTGACGGAGACCGCCACGCCCAGCACTTCGGCGAGTTCCTCCCTGGTTGCGCCCCGTTTGAGGGCCGCTGCGGTATGTACCGTGATGCAACCGTCGCAGCGTAGGGTGATGGCGACCGCGAGCGCTATCAGTTCGCGGGCCTTTTCATCGAGATGGCCGGTCTTGTGGCCCGCCCCACTCAGGGTGGCGTAGCCTTTGACGACATCGGGGTTGAGCTTGCCGAACCCACCAGTGCCGGCGAGGAGCTGCTGGCGATATGTATTCCAATCCAGCATGTGCATGGCGATCCTCTCCGAGGCGATGCGCCGCCGATCTGGCGGGCGGTATGGGCTTGACGCCGAGCCGGGCTCGATCGCCCGGCTCCTGTCAGTGATCATCGTGGATACGATGGTTCCATGCGCGGGCGTGTCTTAATCGACCAACGCCGGCTGTTTGAGCCCGAGGGCCTTCGCCACCCCAGCCCCGTATGCCGGGTCCGCCTTGGCGCAGTTGCCGACGTACCGCTCCTTGATGTGCAGCTTGGCGTCGCCCATCGCCCGCGCCGTGTTCTCGAACAGCACCTGCTGCTGCTGAGGCGTCATCTTCCGGAACAGGTTGCCGGGCTGCTCCCAATGGTCATCGTCAACGCGGTGGTCAAAGTGCGCCGCGTCGCCCTCGATCGGCATCGGCGGCTCGGCGAAATCGGGCTGGTTATCCCAAAGTCCCGCGCTGTTGGGATTGTAAGTGAGCGTTCCGCCCAGATTGCCGTCGGTGCGCATCTTGCCGTCGCGATGGTAGCTCTGGAACGGGCATTGGGGGGCGTTGACCGGGATGTGGTTGAAATTGATACCGAGCCGGTAGCGCTGGGTGTCGCCATAGGAGAACAGTCTTCCCTGGAGCATCTTGTCGGGCGAGAAGCCGATGCCTGGCACGATGTTGGCGGGCGAGAAGGCCGCCTGTTCCACTTCCGCGAAAAAGTTCTCCGGGTAGCGGTTGAGCTCCATCACGCCGACCTCGATCAGCGGATACTCCGCTTTCGGCCAGACCTTGGTCAAATCGAACGGACTGTGCCGATGCGTCTTCGCCTCAGCCTCTGTCATCACCTGAATGAAAAGCTTCCAGCGCGGGAAGTCACCCGCCTCGATCGCATTGAGCAAGTCGCGGCCGTGGCTTTCGCGATCATTGGCGACAAGCGCCGCGGCCTCGGCGTCGGTGAGGTTCGCGATTCCCTGCTGGGTGCGGAAGTGGAACTTGACCCAGACACGTTCATTGGCGGCATTAAGCATCGAGAAGGTATGGCTGCCGAAAAGGTGCATGTTGCGGAAGCTCTTCGGGATGCCGCGATCGGACATGATGATCGTGACCTGATGCAGCGCTTCGGGCAGCAGCGACCAGAAATCCCAGTTGTTATCCGCGCTGCGCAGCCCGGTGCGCGGGTCGCGCTTGATCGCATGGTTGAGGTCCGAGAACCGCAGCGGATCGCGGAAGAAGAACACCGGCGTGTTGTTGCCGACGATGTCCCAGTTACCCTCCTCGGTATAGAGCTTGAGGGCGGTGCCGCGGATGTCGCGTTCCGCATCGGCGGCGCCGCGCTCGCCGGCCACCGTCGAGAAGCGCGCGAACATCGGGGTCTGCTTGCCGATCTTCGAGAAAATCTTGGCCTTGGTGTAGCGTGTGATGTCGTGGGTGACGGTGAAGGTCCCGTGGGCGCCCCAGCCCTTGGCGTGCATGCGCCGCTCCGGGATCACCTCGCGGTCGAAATGCGCCATCTTCTCGATCAACCAGATATCCTGCAGCAGCGCCGGGCCGCGCGGACCGGCGGTCATGATGTTGGTGTTGTCGGCGACCGGCGCGCCGGTAGCGTTGGTAAACCGCATTTCTTTGGGCATGATCAGTTCCTCTATTGCGTTAGGTAAGTTGGGTGAAATCGCGGTGGGCATAGATCGTCGGTAGCGGGTTTACCCGCGCCAGGCGGATCCTCGGATCACGCTGCAGAAATTGCCGCGCCTGAAGTGCGGGTCCTTGTCCGCGAGTACGTCGGCGTTGACGTTGCCGAAGGTCGTCTCCGGCTTGTGCTTGTTGCCGTCGTAGAAGGCCTGGATGATGTCTTCTTTGAAACGCGCGCTACGCGGATGTGCACGCACCACCGCCTCGCGCTCCGCATCGTCGAATTCGGAATAAGCGAGACCAAGCACATCCATTTCGACGCCCGCCGTCACCAGAGCTACGACCGGGTGCATGTGCTGGGGGATGCCGGGCGTCGTGTGCAAGGCGATCGCGGTCCAGACCGTTTGAACGTCTTGTTGATGGACTCCGTGGCTTCGCAGGAAGTCTCGGGCGGTATCTGCGCTGTCAACCTCGAAGCGTTCCTGCGTGCTGCTGTGCTGATGCGTCAAGCCCATGTCGTGGAACATCGCGCCTGCATAAAGCAGTTCGGGATCGAATCTTAATCCGCGACGCTTGCCTGCCAGGGCGCCCCAGTAATACACGCGGCTCGAATGGTGAAACAGCAGCGGTGATTCGGTGTCCCGTACCAGCTCCGTTATTTCACGCGCGAGCTTGCTGTCGGGAATTCTGATTCCCGCAAGATCAGTGTTCATCGTAACGGTCGTCATTACGTCTCCTGCCGATTGATGGGTTGAAGGGATATTCCGGGTATCGATCGTCACGGTTGCTGGACAACCCGATGGCTGTGATCGATGTCAGGCGTGCCGTTTGGCGCGTTCTTGCGAGACAGGTCCGCGAGAATCGAGCCCGATCCGCGCGGCGAGCGGTGGAGGGGTACCGGACGGTTCGCAGGGCGGTGGGATTTCGACGCCGTGGTGAGGCCGACCTCGGCCCAGACTTCCGCCAGCGCCTCGACCAGGTGCTCGATATCGGCGTCGCTGTGATACGGCGCCGGCGTAATCCGCAGCCGCTCGGTTCCGCGTGGTACGGTCGGATAATTGATAGGCTGGAGGTAGATGCCGTACCGAGCGATGAGGCTGTCGCTGATCTGCCGGCACAGCACCGCGTCGCCGACCATCACCGGCACGATGTGGCTTTCGTTGCGCAGATGGGGCACGCCGGCCTGGTCGAGCCGCATACGGAGCCGTGCCACCCGATCCTGATGCTGTTCGCGTTCGACGGCGCTGCTTTTCAGATGGCGAACACTGGCGAGCGCCCCGGCGGCGATCATCGGAGGCAGCGAGGTGGTGAAGATGAAGCCCGAGGCGAAGCTGCGTATGAAGTCACAGATCGTGGCTGACGCAGCCACATAACCGCCGATCACGCCGAACGCCTTTGCCAGCGTGCCCTCGATGATAGTCAGGCGATGACTTAACCCTTCGCGGTCCGCGATGCCGCCGCCGTTGGGACCATAGAGGCCAACGCTGTGCACCTCGTCCAGGTATGTCATGGCGTTGTAGGCGTCCGCGACGTCGCACAGCTCTGCGATCGGCGCGATGTCGCCGTCCATGGAATACACCGATTCGAAAGCCACCAGTTTTGGCGCGTGCAGGTCGAGATCCGACAACTTCCGCTCGAGGTCGCGCGGGTCGTTGTGAGCGAAGATGCGCGTCTGGCTGCGGCTATGCCGCATGCCCTCGATCATCGAAGCATGATTCAGCTGATCCGACAGGATCGTGCAACCCGGCATCCGGGATGCCAGCGTGCTGAGCGACGCCATGTTGGAGACGTAACCCGAGGTAAACAGCAAAGCGGCTTCCTTGCCGTGAAGGTCTGCCAATTCGCGCTCCAGCAGCACATGATAATGATTGGTGCCGGCGATGTTGCGAGTGCCGCCCGTGCCCGCGCCGCAGCGATCGAGCGCCTCATGCATGGCCGCGAGGACCGCGGGGTGCTGCCCCATACCCAAATAATCGTTGGAGCACCACACGGTGATCTCACCCGTTCCGTTGGCATGACGATGTGTGGCGCGGGGAAAGGCTCCTGCGTTACGCTCCAGATTGGAAAATACACGGTACCGTCCTTCGCGATGAAGGTCGTCAAGCTGCCGGCCGAAATGAGCTTCGTAATTCATGGCGTGCTCCAATCAGCGCGGAACGGCCGATGTCGTTGGTTCAAGGTCACTCTCGATGCAACTTCTGTCAGGCGGCCTGAAGCCGACGGAACCATGTGCGGTCGGCCTCCAGCCGGCGATTGAAGCGATCGACGCATTTCTTTGAGCACAGGGCTGTTTGGCAGGAGTAGTAGCGGATGAGACCAAAGTTTCCGTCGCAGATCGCGCAATGCTTCGCTGCGCCGGCTCGCAAACATCGCGGTTTGTTGGGCATTGCCGCCTCCTGTTGCAATCGCGTGGGTAGTGGCTCGTAAGCATCCATGGCCCGCCGTCGCATTTCGCGCACAGATGAAGCGCCGCCTCGGAATCGTAGTGGCCCGCCAGGTCTCGCGGCTCATAGGGACACCGCTCGCAGAGTTTGACTCTCATGCGCCACCTATCTTCAGCTGCGATCGGCTGGTCCGATCCGCCGCGAGACTAGGAGGTGTGCGACTTCTGACTCAATCGTACATGGGTAAGCGTCCGGTACCGAAAAGGGATCGGAAGAGTAATACGGAGGTTTAGGGTGCATGAGTTTAGGGTGCTTGCGCTTCATGTCCGGGTTTCCTGTGCGGCGGCGAATGTGAGCGTAACTCGATCGACCGCTGCGGGCGGCACCAGTCAGATTAAATTGATGCCTGTCTCGATCGATTTTGATGGAGCAGCGATGCTGCCAACAGGTATTTCATCTTCATCGTTCGGCGCCTTGGTCGCGCGGCAAGCGACCCCGCGATCGAGGTCGCTCGCATCGATTGTGCGTGGCCAACCCATAAGCGTGCGCACTTGGAGTCGAAATTGCTTGTCCGGGATTGCGGTATTTGGTTCGATCTTGCGCCGTGTTTGACCGGGGGTTTTGAGCGGCTACAGCCCGCAGGAACCCGGTCCGCCGGCTGCCGCGGGAACAATAGAACTGCCGGATCTCTTCAAAATGCTCTAATCTTGCCTGCCGTAGGGCCGGGGCGCCCGGCGAATGACGCGCAACGGGATCGCGAATTTTCGGTCGCATCTTTCCCCGAGCATTGCAGTCTCATCAGCCCAAAGCGGGACGAGTGAGCAGAATGATAAAACGAGATCTTCCTCAGCGGTGGCGAACGCCGACCACGATTTATCACTATGCATTGGCGATTTTGTCGGTTGCGGTGGCGATCGTTGCTACGGAGTTCGTCACGCGCTTGTTGAATGCCGAGGCCATCGCATCGTCGATGCTTTGCGCCGTCATTTTCACCGCCTGGTTTGCCGGCCTCGGCCCCGCAATATTGGCGATCGCTCTCGCCGTCTTATCCTTTCATTATTACCTGGTGCCGCCAATCAACTCGTTTACGTGGAAGCATGATCTGTTCGCCGTGGGCATTTCGGAGGTGCCGCGGCTGGTACTGTTTTCCATTGTATCGATCCTCATCGCATTCCTGATCTCGGCGCAGAGAAAAACCGCGGAAACCCTGCGGCGCTCTCGCGACGAGCTGCGAACAGCGATCGCGGATCAAAAGCGGATTGAAGCCGCGCTGCAAAACGCGTTTGACGAGATCAAGAAATCCGAGATTCGTCTTCGGCTGGTTATCGACACCATCCCGACCCTGGTGTGGCGAGCTGGACCCGACGGGGCCACCGAGTTCCTCAATCAACGATGCCTTGACTATACGGGTCTGTCGCTGGACCAGGCTCTGGAATGGGGTTGGGCCGGCGCCATTCATCCCGATGACAGTGCGGGCATCCAGGAGACGTGGCGTGCCACACGGACGTGGCGCACGCGGGGCGAAACCGAAGCCAGGCTCCGGCGCTTCGACGGCGAATATCGTTGGTTTTTGTTCCGCATCGAGCCACTGCATGATGAGGGGGGCAACATCGTCGAATGGTACGCGTCGGGCACTGACATCGAGGACCGCAAGCAGACCGAAAATGCTCTGCGTCAGAGCGAAGCCTATTTGGCTGAAGCCCAGCATTTGAGTCATACCAGCAGCTGGACCTGGGATGTGCGCCTTCAGGAATTCGTGTTTCGCTCGGCCGAAGTATACCATCTGTTTGGAATCGATCCTGAAGAGGAGGTTGTGTCACATCAACCTCTCTTCGATCGCATTTTCCCGGAAGACATGCCCCGGGTGGTCGAAATCGCGCAACAGGCTGTCCGAGAGAAAGCGGACTTCGATGTCGATTTTCGAATAGCTCGTCCTGACGGTTCGATCAGATACGTCCATTCCGTGGGACATCCTGTCGTCGGTGACGACGGTGAAGTGACCGAATTGGTCGGTACGCACATCGATGTCACCGAGCCGCGCCTCGCAAACGAGGCGCTGCAAAAGGCCTTTGACGAAATCAAGAAATCCGAAGATCGCTTGCGACTTGTCATCGACACCATCCCGACGCTGGTCTGGCGCGCCAGCCCGGAAGGCATCCCCGATTTCCTCAATCAAACAGCCCTCGACTACACCGGCATCTCATTTGACCAGGCCGAAACCGCATGGCCTCGCGCTTTTCATCCGGATGACAAGAAGGGTATGTTGGTGAAGTGGGCTGCAATACGGGAATCGGGTATGCCCGGCGGGCTTGAAGCTCGGCTCCGCCGCTTCGATGGTGAATATCGCTGGTTTCTTTTCCAAGCCGAGCCGCTGCGCGATGAGGCGGGAAACATTGTCAAATGGTACGGATCGTCCACCGACATCGAAGACCGCAAGCGGGCCGAGGAGGCCCTTCGCGAGAGCGAGCAGCGTTTTCGCGATTATGCCGAAACGGGCTCCGATTGGCTGTGGGAAACTACGCCTGACCATCGCGTCATCAGCATTTCGGAGCACGTCAATGCCGTTGGCTTCAAACCCTCCGGCCTGACGGGCGTCTTTCGCTGGGATATTGCAGCTGACGTCGAATCGGAGCCCGAGAAATGGCGCGAGCATCGGGCGATGCTCGACGCACATCTGCCATTTCGAGATTTCGAGTATACCCTCAACGGGACCGGATCTCCGATATATGTACGGACAAGCGGCAAACCGTTCTTTGATGCAAGGGGTAATTTTCGCGGCTACCGGGGCACCGGCACCGACATTACCGCGGCGATCCGCGCAGATCACGCCGAACAGGCGCTGCGCGAAGCGCAGACAGAACTCGCACACGTTACACGCGTGACCACGCTGGGGGAACTGACGGCGTCCATCGCCCATGAAGTAAACCAACCGCTCGCCGCCGTCGTTGCCAACGCAGATGCCTGTCTGCGCTGGCTCGACCGCGACACTCCAGACCTCGCCGCTGCCCGCCGCTCGGTGGAATGGGTCATAAGCGACAGCAATCGGGCGAGCCAGGTGATCCGGCGCGTCCGGGCGCTCGCGAACAAGACCGATATTCAGAAGGTGCCGCTCGACGTCAATGACGTCGTCAGGGACGTCATCGCGCTCGTGCAGGGCGAGTTAAGCAGCCACCTTGTATCATTGCGGACCGAGTTGGCGCCGGCCCTTCCAATGATCATCGGTGACCGAGTCCAGCTGCAGCAGGTGATCATCAACCTGGTGATGAACGGGATCGAAGCCATGCAGCCGGTCACGGATCGGCCGCGCGAAGTGGTCATCCGATCGGGCCAGGACGAGACACATCAAGTGCTCCTGGGTGTGACGGATTGCGGCATCGGGATCTCGGCCGAGAATGCAAACCGGTTGTTCACCGCCTTCTTTACTACCAAATCCGGCGGCATGGGTATGGGACTTTCCATCTGCCGTTCGATCGTGGAGGCACACGGGGGACGACTATGGGCCTCCGCCAACGTACCTCACGGCGCCATGTTTCAATTCACCCTGCCGGTGAAGGCAGACATTGCATCGTGAACTTGGCATCGTGAACTTGGCATCGTGAGCTTGGCATCGTGAGCTTGAACCCTCGAGCAGTCCGATCGCCGGCGTTGGGCGCTGGGCAGCTAAGCTGCCGGCCGGCCAGCGGCTGGCTCTGACGGTGTCAAGACTGCACCGGCCCTCGATACAACCGCGGCCGTGATCATATTGCCGCTACCTTGGGAATGATTGGCCGGACCAAAGTCGCCAATAAGGATAGCAGCCGTACTAATGATTGCCGCAAATGCGGTCACAACTACGGGTATCAAGTCGCCGCGCCTGTCTTTTCGTTGAGCTTGCATGGTCTAGCCAATCCTGCTGCTTCCTGGGCCTCAAAACAACTGTGCCGCGAGCCGCCAGCACCCGATATCGGATCATCGAGCCGCACGAGGCCGCTATGCGAGAAATAGCGCCGCCGCACGGAACGGCCATTAAATTGGCTTTTAATTTTTTCAATTCGGCTTGAATCGGCAGCCTCGAAGCTACCAATGAGATCGGCTTTTTGGCGTCTGGTTTCGGATTGCGAACGCGAGTAAACGTAAACCAATCACTATGCTATAGTAGCCCTCCCGGCAGGAGGTCCGCGTGAAGGAGCTCTCGAGCTACACGTTCTCGCCACTGAGGGAGGGAGACATCTCTCTCTATCGGGGCTCCGGCAGCGGCTTGTCGCCGGTCCTGCTGGTTGCCGCGGAGCAAACGTCGCTCGGTTGCATCGAGCGGCTCGAACACGAATATGAGCTCAAATCCGAACTCGACGCTGACTGGGCGGCACGGCCGATCGCGCTGACCCGCTACAATGACCGCCTGGGGCTGGTGCTTGAAGACCCCGGTGGGGCGCCGCTTGCTCGGCTGCTTGGCCGACCGCTGAAGGTAACACGATTCCTGCACATCGCTATCCCGCTCGTGGGAGCGCTTCGCCGGGTGCATGAGCAAGGCCTTATCCACAAGGACATCAAGCCGGAAAATATCCTGTTGGACACGGCCAGCGGCGGCGTGCGCTTGACCGGATTCGGCATCGCCTCGCGTTTGCCGCGCGAGCATCAGGCCCCTGAGCCGCCGGAGGTGATCGCAGGCACACTTGCTTACATGGCGCCGGAGCAAACCGGCAGGATGAATCGCTCGGTGGACTCCCGCAGCGATCTCTATGCTCTCGGTGTCACCTTTTATGAAATGTTGACGGGACAGCTCCCTTTCGTCGCCGCCGATGCGATGGAGTGGGTACATTGCCACATTGCGCGGCAGCCGGTGCCGCCCAACGAGCGGGTCGCGGGCGTCCCGGGGCCGCTCTCGGCCATCGTGATGAGGCTTCTCGCCAAGACCGCCGAGGAGCGCTACCAGACAGCCGCTGGCGTCGAGGCCGATCTCCGGCACTGCCTGGCGGAATGGGAGGCGACCGGCCGCATCGGGCCATTTCAGCCGGGCTCGCAGGATGCTTCAGATCGGCTACTGATCCCGGAGAAGCTTTACGGTCGTGAGCGTGAGATCGACGTGCTGGTCGCGGTCTTTGACAAAGTTGTGGCGCAAGGCACCACGGAACTCGTGCTTGTGTCCGGATATTCCGGCATCGGCAAGTCCTCGGTGGTGAACGAGCTGCACAAGGCGCTCGTCCCTTCGCGTGGCCTGTTTGCCTCCGGCAAGTTCGACCAGTACAAACGCGACATCCCGTACTCCACCCTGGGCCAAGCCTTCCAGAGCCTTGTGCGCTCGCTCCTCACCCAGAGCGAGCAGGAGCTTGCCCGGTGGCGGGATGCCCTAGGCGAGGCGCTGGGCCCAAACGGTCAGCTCATCGTCAACCTCGTTCCCGAGCTGGAGCTCGTGATCGGGAAACAGCCACCGGTCGGGGATCTGCCACCACAGGACACACAGAGCCGCTTCCAGATGGTGTTCCGGCGTTTCCTCGGGGTGTTCGCACGCAAGGAGCATCCACTCGCGCTTTTTCTCGATGATTTGCAATGGCTGGACCCAGCCACGCTCGACCTCCTCGAGCATTTGGTGACGCATTCTGAAGTACGGCACTTGATGCTGATCGGTGCCTACCGGGACAATGAGGTCGGCCCCGGGCACTCGCTTCTGCGGACGCTGGAAGCGATCCGCGAAGCAGGAGCGCAAGTCCGGGAGATCGTGCTGTCGCCTCTCGGACTCGACGATGTCCGCGCACTCGTCGCCGATGCCCTGCATTGCACGCCGGAGCCTGTGCGACCGCTGGCGCAGCTGGTACAAGAGAAGACTGGCGGCAATCCGTTCTTCGCGATCCAGTTTCTCGCGGCGCTCGACGAAGGGGGACTGCTGTCCTTCGACCCAGTCGCGTCAGCGTGGCAATGGAACATCGATCGCATTCGCGCCAAGAGTTACGCCGACAACGTGGTGGACCTCATGGCAGGGAAACTGAAGCGATTGTCCGCCACCACACAGGAAGCCCTGAAGCAGCTCGCCTGCCTGGGCAATGTCGCCCCGATCGCCACCCTGGCCCTTGTTCACGGCGAAACAGAGGAGGCGATGCGTGCGGCACTCTGGGAAGCGATCTGCGCTGGCCTCGTGGTTCATCAGGACAATGCCTGCAGATTCATGCACGACCGGATCCAGCAGGCGGCTTACTCGCTCATTCCTGAAGCGCAGCGTGCCGAAGTCCACTTGCGCATCGGCCGCGCGCTGCTGGCGAACATGACGGCGGACGAACTCGCCGAGCATCTGTTCAATGTCGCAAATCACTTCAATCGAGGCGCCACCCTTCTGGTCGACCGGGACGAGAAAGCGCGGGTTGCGACGATCGAACTGCGCGCCGGGCGCAAGGCCAAGGCGTCGACGGCCTATGCGTCGGCGTGCGTCTATGTCCTGGCCGGCATGGCCCTGCTCGATGAAAGCGACTGGGACGGCCAATACGATTTAATGTTCAGCCTGTGGCTCGAACGCGCCGAGTGCGAGTATCTGACCGGACAGCTGGCATCGGCTGAAGCCCGGCTCTCGTTGCTGTCAACCCGCGCACGGACCATCGTCGATTCCGCCGCCGTCGCCCGGCTGCGCATCAATCTCTATACGAACCTGGACCACAGCGACAGCGCTGTCGAGGTGGGCCTGGAGTATCTCCGGCGGTTTAGCGGCCGGTGGTCGCCGCACCCGACGGAGGAGGATGTACGGCGGGAATACAATCGGTTGTGGCAGCGGCTGGGGTCCGGCTCAATCGAGGCGCTGCTCGAGTTACCGCTGATGAAGGATCCGGACCGGTGTGCGACGATGGACGTGCTCACGGTGTTCACATCGCCGGCCCTGTTCACGGACTTGAATCTTTTTCGCCTCGTCGTCGGCCGGATGGCGGCACTCAGCCTGGAGCATGGCAACAGCGACGGATCATGCCTCGCCTATGTGTGGCTGGGCGGCATCCTCGGCACGTACTTTGGAGACTACCAAACGGGATTCCGCTTCGGCAGGCTTGGCCTGGATCTAGTCGAAAAGCGCGGGCTCGATCGCCTGAGCGCCCGCGTCTACCTGGTCTTCGCCGTCCATGTCGCGCACTGGACGCAGCACCTGCCGGGCTGCCGCGTTTTCCTGCGGCGTGCTTTCGACGCGGCGCAGCGCGCCGGGGACCTTACTTATGCGGCCTACAGCCGCTGCGACTTGAATACCAATCTGCTCGCCTCCGGAGACCCGCTCGCTGAGGTCGAGCACGAGGTCGAGAACGCGCTCGAATTCGTGGGGAAGGTGCGGTTCGGTCTCATCGGCGACATCATTACCGCGCAGCACAGACTGGTCCGGACGCTCCGTGGACTGACACCGGATTTCGATTCCTTCAATGATGCGGAGTTCGACGAGAGCCGCTTCGAGCAACATCTGGATAGTAATCCCCGTCTGGTAGTCGCCGCATCCCGCTATTGGATCCGAAAAATGCAGGCGTGCGTTTACGCCGGCAACGGCGCATCCGCCGTCGCGGCTGCATCGAAAGCCGCGCCGCTGCTTTGGACCGTGCCGACGCAAGTAGAGCTGTCCGAATATCATTTCTACGCGGCACTTGGCCGGGCGGCGCGTTGCGATACGGCCGCGGCCGCGGAGCGGCCCCAGCATCTGGAAGCGCTAATATCGCATCTCGATCAGATAGCGGTCTGGGCAGACAACTGTCCTGCAACGTTCGCAAACCGGGCGGCATTGGTCGGCGCCGAACTCGCACGTCTGGAACAGCGGGAACTGGACGCCGAGCGCCTCTACGAGGAGGCTATCCGTTCGGCGCGCGAGCACGGCTTCGTCCAGAACGAGGGCCTGATCCATGAATTGGCCGCGCGCTTCTACGCGGCGCGCGGTTTTGAGACCATTGCCCACGCCTATCTGCGAAACGCGCGGCACTGCTATCTTCGGTGGGGGGCGCTCGGCAAAGTGCGGCAACTCGACCGGCGTTACCCGCGCCTGCAGGGGGAATCGTCTTCGCCCACCGCAACCTTCGGCGCGCCCGTCGAGCAGCTGGATGTCGGGACGGTAGTCAAAGCTTCGCAGGCGGTGTCGGGCGAGATCGTCCTCGGCAACCTTATCAAAACGCTGCTGCGCATCGCGGTCGAACATGCCGGCGCCGGGCGTGGCCTGCTGATTCTGTTTCCGGGCGACGAGCCGCGGATCGCGGCGGAAGCGACGACCGACGGCGGCAAGATTGAGGTCACGCTGCGCGAGACGTCGGTATCGCCGGCCGAGCTTCCCGAATCCATGCTGCATTACGTGATCCGGACGCGGGAAAGCGTGATCCTCGATGACGCCTCGGCGCAGAATCCGTTCTCGGCTGACGGGTACATCGGCCAGAAGCACGCCCGGTCCGTCCTCTGCTTGCCCCTGGTGAAACAGTCCAAGCTGATCGGGGTGCTTTATCTCGAGAACAACCTGGCACCGCGCGTGTTCACGCCCTCCCGGATATCGGTGCTGGAATTGCTGGCGTCGCAAGCGGCGATCTCGCTGGAGAATGCGCGCCTGTACCACGATCTCCGGGAACGGGAGGCCAGGATACGTCGTCTGGTCGACTCCAATATCGTCGGGATCGTCATCTGGGATTTTCAGGGCCGGATTATCGAAACCAACCAGGCCTTTCTCGATATTGTCGGATATGCCCGGGAAGATCTCGCCTCGCTGCGATGGACGGAGCTGACGCCGCCCGAATGGCGCGATGTCGACGACCAGGCCTTCGCAGAACTAAAGGCGGCTGGAACCGTCCGACCGCGTGAGAAAGAGTACTTTCGCAAAGACGGCAGCCGCGTACCGGTGCTGGTCGCCCGCGCGATTTTCGAGTGGAACCGAGATGAAGGCGTCGCCTTCGTGCTGGATCTGACGGAGCGCAAGCATGTCGAGGGCGCGTTGCGCGACGCGCAAGCGAACCTGGCGCATGTCGTGCGCGTAACGACCTTGGGCGAGCTTACCGCCTCGATCGCCCATGAAGTGAACCAGCCGCTCGCCGCCGTCGTTGCCAACGCGGAGGCTTGTTTGAGCTGGCTCGACCGCGAAACTCCCGATCTGGAAGCTGCGCGCCGCTCAGTGAACTGGATTATCGACGACGGCAATCGGGCGAGCGAGGTGATCCGGCGTGTCCGGGCGCTTGCGAGAAAGAACAGCCCTGAGAAGGCGCCGCTCGACATCAACGGCGTCATCAGTGAGACCCTTGGGCTGGTGCAGCGCGAGTTGATCGGTCACCGGGTGTCGCTGCGGACGGAATTGGCATCCGCGCTACCCGCGGTCCTGGGTGATTGGGTCCAGTTGCAGCAGCTGATTATCAACTTGGTGATGAATGGCATCGAAGCGATGCAATCGGTCACCGATCGGCCGCGCGAACTGGTGGTCCGATCCCGCCAGGATGAGGCGCAACACGTGCTCGTAAGCGTGATGGATTGCGGCGTGGGGATATCCGCCGGAAGCGCGGACCGGCTATTTAACGCCTTCTTTACCACCAAACCGAGTGGCATGGGCATGGGACTGGCGATCTGCCGTTCGATCGTGGAAGCCCATGGTGGCCGACTATCGGCTGCTGCCAACGCGGGGCCGGGTGCAACCTTCCAATTCGTCCTGCCCATGCATCGTGAAGAGGATTCGTCGTGACCGAGCGTCCAAAAACCTCGCCTAGGCCCGCGAGTGCCGCGGAACCGATCGTCTTCGTCGTCGACGATGACGAATCGATGCGCAGGGCGCTCACCAACCTTTTCCAATCGGTGGGATTGCAGGTCGAGGCGTTCGGTTCGGCTCCGGAATTGCTGCAGAGAAAGCTTCCGGATGTTGCCAGCTGCCTGGTGCTCGACATCAGATTGCCGGGAGTGAGCGGGCTGGACTTTCAATCCGAATTAGCCAAGTCGAACATTCACATTCCGATCATCTTCATGACCGGCCACGGCGATATTCCAATGACCGTCCGGGCCATGAAGGGCGGAGCGGTCGATTTCCTGACCAAGCCGTTTCGCGATCAGGACATGCTCGATGCCGTGGTGGCGGCCATTGAACGGGATCGGAAAAGGCGAGAAGCCGACAAAATCGTTGCGAACTTGCAGGTACTGTTTGAGACCCTGACCCCGCGCGAACGGGACGTTTTGGCTTTGGTCGCTTCCGGCCTCATGAACAAGCAGGTAGCCGCTGAGCTGGGACTTGCCGAGATTACCGTGAAGATCCATCGGGGCCACATCATGAAGAAAATGGGCGCGAGGTCGTTGGCCGATTTGGTCAGAATGGCCGAGACGCTCGGAATTCGTCGTGCAAAGCCCTCCGACATACAAACCTAAGTATATTTTACATTCTCGCTTCGCGGCGACATCTTTACGAACGGGACGACGCGCCTACGACGAGCGCTCTGTTCCGGCGCTAGGAAGGACCGTCTTGTCAACGTTCTCGGTTATTTCCGTCATTGACGATGATCCATCCGTCCGTGCCGCGACGTCCAACCTTCTGGATTCGCACGGGTACGTCGTCCATACTTTTGCGTCGGCCGAGGAATTCTTGCGGTCGACCCACCTGGATGACACGTCCGTTGTGGTTGCGGATATCCAGATGCCTGGCATGAGCGGTCTGGACCTGCTAACCCACTTGCGCGGCCAGAGTTACCTTGCGCCGTTCATCTTTATTACGGCCTTTCCCGAGGAAAGCGTTCGCGACCGGGCGCTGAAGGCGGGAGCGATTTGCTTCCTGGCCAAGCCTTTTGCGGGACCTACTTTGATCAAGTGCCTCACTTCGGCGCTCAAGGCATGTCGCGGCGGAACCGGCAGCTAACAGGGTGCGCATCGGCGTCGCTCGCGCACGCCTGCGGTAATGGCTTTCGAGTGCTATCGCCGGACGGGATCCTCCCGCTGCCAAACCAAAGTATAGGGCGGGCAAACCAACGCGACATTGGAATCAACCTCCGTAGGATCGAGCCGTTCGGCCTGATCGGATTAGGTTGGCATCAGGTGCCGGGCGCAGCAATGCGCCCAAAGCCAAGCCAGTCTGACGCTACGGGGTTGAACCCATGTTGACGAAGTCGTGGCCCCTTCAGTCCAAGCCTTGTCAGTCCAAGCCTTGTCAGTTCAAGCCTTGCGAGCATTCCCAAGGGCATGCGGAAAGGGCTGGCGTCCCTGCGATTTCCCGATGGAATGACCTTACGCAACAGCCCTGGTTCCTGCCTTCCACGACGCTGCGGTGGACTCTGTTGCTGGCGGGTCTGTTTGCGGCTTTCACCATTGCGCTGCTCGGGTTTGTCTACTTGAAAACGAAGCATGATTTGACGATGCGATCCGACCGCATGATCGCTTCCCAGATTAGCGTTTTGGCGGCGCTATCGTCCGAGCGAAGGCTGGATGCCATCAATGAGGATATCAAGCAGGATCCGGGGCGCGTTCGGCTCACAGGCTTGTTCGGCGGAAATGGCCGCAGAATAGCGGGTAATCTGCAAAGCCTGCCGACTGATCTCAGGACTGGTGATGCGGTACAAAGCGCCGTCGTCGACCGGCTGGACGAAAGCGGCCCGGAGAAACAGGCGGCCCGCCTGATCTCACGCCGCCTGGGAAACGGCGACACCCTGGTGATCGGACGAAATGTCGCAGAAGTCGGGGAGATCGCACAGGTCGTCGGCGGGGTGCTGGCGCTTGGTCTGTTTCCCGCCGTGCTTCTTTGCATTGCGGTCGGCCTGTCGTTGAGCGCGCGGGCTCGCAAGCGGATCGGCGAAGTCAACGAGCGGGTTCAGAATATTGTCGCCGGAAATTTGCGCGAGCGACTGCCGCACCGAAACTCCGACGATCCCTTCTCCAAACTTGCCGTGATCGTCAATGGCATGCTCGACGAGATGGAGACGATGATCCACTCCCTTGCAGGCGTTGGCAGCAACATCGCGCATGACCTGCGCACTCCGCTGACCCGTGCGCGGCTGACGCTCGAGCGCGGTCGCAACAATGCTGCGACCCTGGAGCAGCTACAGGCGGTCGCAGACAAAACAATAGAGGGACTCGATCAATCCTTATCCATCATCACGGCCATTCTGCGACTGGCGGAAATTGAGAAAAATCAGCGATCGGTCGGCTTTGGCCAGGTCGCGCTCCCCGATCTCATCCGGGAAGTGGCCGACATGTACGAGCCGATCGCTGAAGACAAGGGTATCAGCCTCGTGATTCATTCATCGCACGAATTAAGCGTTCATGGTGACCGGGACCTGTTGATCGAGGCGGTCGCCAACCTCGTCGACAATGCCGTCAAATTTACACCGCCTGGTGGACGGGTGGAAATCGGATTGATCCGTGGCGAAGGTGAGAACATCGTACGCGTCAAAGATACGGGTTCGGGGATCAGCGAACACGAACGCGACGCCGTCTTAAGGCGTTTCTACCGGTCGGATCGAATAAAACACACGTCAGGCCTGGGTCTTGGCCTGAACCTGGTAGCGGCAATCGTAAAGTTGCACGGCTTCCGGTTCACGATCGTTCCGGGGTCCGGCTGCGTGGTCGAGATCGGATGTCCTTATGCATCGACGCTGGCGTGAACAAGCCGGGCTGCCAGGACAAAGTGCCGGAATCTAGCGCATGATCCGGAAAGGTGGGTATCGGCTTTCCGAAAAAGATCATGCTCAAACAAACAAAAGGATAGAGCGGGATGACGATTCGAAGAAAAGTCATCACGCTCTAGATCGTCTGCGCGATGACGGGAATCTTTCGCAACAGCGCAGTGCACGCCCAGCTCATCGAAAGCGTGCCCGTGAATACGATGGCGAATTTGACGAACGCCGGGAAGGGTGGATCGTAGACGATGTATTGCAGCCAGATCAAGAAAACGAAATGCACGAGATAGATGCCATAGGCGGAAGGCCGCATGGCGTCGAGCAACCGGAGCGGAGACCCGGCAAAGCGCAGGAAAACCGCAGGGACCGTGAACGTCATCGCGGCTGAGAACATCGCGAAGGCGAGACCATAGGCCGTATGCCACCATAATGGCGGCGAATTGAAATCCGCCAGCCAATTGTGGTGCGCGTAGACCAAAAGCACGATTGCGCCATAAAAGGCGAACGCAAAGGCGGGCCACACCGTCCAGCGCCTGGCCAGCGCCCCATTCTCGGCAAGCAATCCGGCCTTCAGGCCGCCCGCGCCGACGCCGACGCCAGTCAGGAAATATCCGGCATAGAGCAGGATACGGCTGGTCTGGATCGGAAGCGGATAATGGCCCGGCACCAGCCACGCGGTATCGCTAAATATCAGGCGCATCGGCAGATAAATGATGATCGAGAAGATCAGGAACACGGCGAAGGCGGTCATCGGTCGCTCGTGCAGGGATGCGATGAACTGTCCGAACCTTTCGATCAGCCGCGGCGCCGTCGCCCACAACAGCGCGGCGATCGCATTGAGCGCCAGCAATACCCACAAGAACCATGCGGACCCGGAAGGCCAGGGGCCGATCGTCAATGTGTTCCACCAGTAATGCAAAAAATTGGAATCGGTCGCGGCTTCCGGATTATAGCGCAGAAAGGTCGGATAATAGGCGATCGGCATCACGACGAAGATCGAGATCAAAAACGGGACACCCAGTCGCCAGGCACGGCCGGCCAGGAAATTTGCGGGTCGTCTGCGCGCCAGACTGTCGTGAACGAACAAGCCGGAAATGAAGAACATGCAGGCCATGAAGAAACTGTCATTGAACAGGACGATCAGATCGAACCCGAGCCAGCGCATTCTGTCGGCATTGCCGAAATAGGTGTAGTTGATGACCGAGTGGTGCAGCACCACCAGCAGCGTGATAAAGCTGCGCGCGCGGTCCAGCGGAACGATGCGTTCCGCCGTCAACACGGTCTCAACGCCGCTATCGGGTCTTTGCAGCATCACTTCTCAAGCACCTCGTTGCATCGCACGGGAAGCAGTGAGGGTATGCGCGCCCGGAACCTAAATCATGCTGAAGCGCGGTGTCAATTTGCGTAGTGAAAGCCGGCCTGCTGCAATTCTGGCAGCGTGCCGACGGCTCCGGGGGTCAGGACGGCGCCATCCACCAGATGGTTGGTCAAGTCGGCCGCGAGCGCGCCATGCGAGAGCTTGTCGGGATTGACGCCGGTCTTGATGAGGGCTGCAGCCTGTTCCCAGATTGCATTGTGGCAGGCCATGAAAACCACGCCGCGCCGCATCAGTGCCGGTATCGAATTATCCTCGCCGGAGAAGGCTCCCGCCGGATCCTCGTAGTCCGCGGGATCGGCGGCCGCTGCTTTCTGCTCGATGATCATCGTATTGGTCTTGAATTCGTCGCCCGCCAGCTCGGTGAGCCGATACTTGTCCCACGTGGCCTGGTCGTAGAGCGCGAGAAGCGCCGTACCATGGGTCACCGACACTGTGAGGAAATCCGGATGTTTGAACGACCAGATCTGCGTATTGAGCGCATTGCGCATGAAGTTCAGCCAGGGACTTGCGATCGCGCTATTGTCCCAGACCTGCTTGGGCACGGGTTGGTAGGAGAGCACTTCCGTCAAGGCTTCGTCATCCCATTGCTCCCGGTGGTCCAGGATCATCGGCACCGTCTTGAAATCGCGGCGGCGAGGTGCCTGTGCGAGACGCTTCTTCAGGGCCTCAAGATGCGTCGCGCCGGGAGGCATCAACGCGGAATCCGCCGCCGCTGTCGCGGGAGTCGCCCCCGCGGACGCAACACCGACCGCGCCTGTGACAACGCTCAAGGCGGCCGCTCTCAATACTTCTCGTCTTCCGGCGATAATCTTCAAGGCCATCGTCTCCTGACGACTGTCCCTGGAAACATAGGCTGCGGGGTCTTTCGAAACCAATAAATCCTTTTTTAAGGGAACGACCACTTTTACTTCGAACCGTTCGCCAACATGTCCTGGTCCATGGATATTCGTTGGAGTTCAACATGCTGACGTTCACGAAACAGGACTCGATCGTCATTGCGGTAACGCTCGGAATTGTGCTCGCCGTGCCTCTGTTGATCCCAGCCTTTTCCACCTCGGTCGTGCCGAAGCGGGCCGCGTCTTTGTTATCAAACAGGGATCATGCCGGGGCGTCGGCCAAACGTGTCGGCGTTGACGTTCCATCGCGCGGACCGGTGGTGGATTTTGGCTTATACTACGGGCCCCGTATCCACTTCCGGCAAAGCCGAGAGGGCAGCGTCGAATGCTAGGGCTGCACTTGCCCGAGCCCCGCCAGATTTCTCAGAAGCGAAAGCGAAGTCCTACCGTCGGATCGATCGTGCTGCGGTTGAGAAAGCCGTTCGCCAAGCCGCCATTGACCTGCGAGAACATAATACCGGCATAGGCATCGAACTTCTTCGCAAACTGCCAATCGGCGACGAAAGAAACGGCGTCCTGGGTCCCATGGCAGTTTGAGAACGCCGAGGGGTTGTTGCAGTTGACGAATGCACCAAAGGTGGGCTGCGTATAATGGTAGTAAGCGCCAATCAGATCCAAATTGTCAGTGATGGCGTATTTCGCTCCAGTCCAGAATGAATGGAGTAACCTGTCGCCGGCGTTGAAAGCCAAGTTGTTGATATTGGTATTGTTGATCGCGGCGCAGCCGGCGCAAACGAAGTCTCCCCCGATACTGGTAAAACCAGTAAGGGGCGCAAACGGATTGCTGGGCGGCGCAAATTGAATGAATTCGTATCCGGCGAACAGCTTGAGCGGCCCGTTGCTGTATTTGCCAACCAGCATCACACTCGAATCGTCGGAGAGCGTCGCGGTAAGAATTTGCGGCAGCACCGCCGGCAGGATGTTGCCGGCAAGCCCGATCGACACGGCGTTCTGGACGTAGCTGCCAATGGCGTCGAGCGAAAGCGTGCCGCCCGCCAGGTTGGGAATGTCTCCGCCGAGCTGGAGCTGATAGGCACCCGTCGAAGCGTTGTTCAGGTCGTAGCCGCCGAATTGCCAGAGCGCGGCAACCCGGAACTGGCCAATGTCGACGTGATACTTCACCGACGTGCTAAATCGGCAGTCCTCGGTATCGCCCACGCCGCAGGTAATTCCCTGCCAGCCTATCTGCGAGAAAGCGTACGAAGCGCTCATCGGATCGTAGGCAAAAACAGCGTCCAACGTCAGCGAATTTTGCCGGAAAACGGTCACGGTGCCATAGGGTGAGCTGACGCCCAAATAGCCCACGGAATTGTAAAATTGCCCGCCACGGCTCGAGTCAGCGCCCGTGTCCTGGCTGGTCAGGGGAATGCCGGCGTTCTGATCCACCGAGTGCGGTCCATTGGACAAGTGCAGGGAATAAGGATCGAAGCCGGCCTGCAGGTCGAAGATAAAAGCCCATCCCTCGGCGAACGGCTCGTTGCCCTTGATCCCGATGTTTGAATTGGACAAACCGTTCGGCGCGAGACTCCACTGCGGGCGATTGCTGAACTTCTGGATGATATAATCTGCCCCGACGGCGGATGTGCCATTGAAGGGCGCCCCATGGCTCATCCATGTCACGCCCCCATCGATCGTGCCGTAGAGCGTGATGCCATTCCAGGTCAGCGGGCACTTCGTTGTGACGAAGTCCTCAGGGCTCGTACACGTCGCCGGCTGCGAGGGAGCCTGCGCGCTTGCGGCGGGCGCGGCTTTTGTTGCGACGATGTCGTCGGCCGCGGATGCCTGCGAAGCCGTCGCAAGCGCAATAAGGCCGGCTATCACGGTAAGCCAAGCAGTGCGAGCCATCGCGCCCTCCAGCTGTCGAGCGATCTCTCTGCGACCCCAACCAAGTGCCTGACTATCCGACGCGTCGCTCCGCAATGCAAGCTGCCAAGATGCGAAAGAACGTTGGCCTGATCGGCAGGCCGCAATGCAAAACCGCCGAGTTCCTACTGTGGATTCGATGCAACATGTCTTTGTCCGGGGCGCATGCAACTATGGCAGGCCACTCGCCCTGGCGCTCGACATGTCGAGGGCCACTCATGACGCTCGCGCATGATTTTCGATGGCCAACACCGCGCCCTGGCAATGCTCAACGTAGCATTGATCATCACAGTAGGGGAGCCGCGTCTCGATCTCGCGCAGGTAGCTTGCGCCGATGGGCTTGCGGCACAGCGCACACAGAGATTGCCGGAATGGCGTCCTGCCATTCACCAGGATGAATCTCATGTGGCGTCTCCTGATCGGAAGCAGATTATCGTGCCTGACGGGTAACAGCGTCTGTGTAGAACTTTCATCGCCCAACCTCTTCGCTCTGGAATCGCATAAGTCCGATTGCAACTGTGTCTCGGGCGAGGTGAAGTCGGAGCAACCATCTGCGGTCGGCCTCCTCGCGGGACTTGAAGCGATCGACGCACCTCTTTGAACAGAGGGCGGTTCGCCAGGAATAGTGCCGTATGAGACCGAACTTCCCGTCACAGATGGCGCAGCGCTTTGCGGCGTTGCGTTGAAGGTATCGAGTATCATTGCGTTGCTTCATTGCCGCCTCCTGTGGACTTAGCTCGTGAGGCTAGCCTGTTGGCGATGCCGATAATCGGTCGGCGTCAGTCCGGTGAATTTGCGGAATCCCCTCGTGAACGAACTCGTCTCGCGAAAGCCGATCTGGATGCCGATCTGCGTCACGGAGAGCGCCGGCCGCTGCAACAGCGTCCTGGCTCGATCGATCCGGCGCGCCATGTGGTAGCGATGCGGAGGCGTGCCGAAAGATCGCCTGAAGGCGCGCGCAAAATGATAGACGCTCAGGCCGACGAGCGCTGCCAGAGCCCCCAGCGAAATCTCCTCCGCGAGATGGGTGTCGATGAACTCCGCCACGCGCTTCTGCTGCCACGCCGGCAAGCCGCCGCGAAGCGGCTTCGCCGCGGTGGATGCCGGAGGCGAGGAGGGGAAACCCACAAGGTTGATGCCCAAGTCACTCATCTTTGTTGTCACTCATCTCTGTTGTTACTCATTTCTGTGGCCCTGAGACATCCGCCGGTTCCCTGCCGTGCGTAAGAACAGCGATCGATAGTGAGGGTAAGCGGATCGCTGTCGGGCACCATTAAATTGGCCTTCAGATAACTAAATTCGGTTTTAGTTCAGGCGGATGCCCGCTCTGGAGCGGTGGGGGTACGCCAATGCCGGTTGCACGATGTCTTGGGGAAATCGAGGCGGGGAAATCGAGGCGAGATCACTCAAGCCGCAGCAAGCCGGGACAAGTTCAGCAACCGTTCGGCACTAAATTACGGGAAGCAGCCGTCGCCTAGTCACGCATGAGGTGATGCGGCAGCGTTCGGTCGGTCAGGAACCAGCTATGTCCAAGCACGAGCCCAGCTCTCTTCGCGCCTTCGGGATGCGACCCGAAAATCCGTCGAGTGAGTCGCGAGACGGTTCCCAATCCAGCCGCCCGCCGCTGATGGGCGATATCGGCTTCATTGGCCTTGGTCACATGGGGAGCGCGATGGCGGCAAACCTGGTCGCCGCCGGACGTCGGGTGATCTCCTACGTCCGTCGTCCGGAGCAAATAGCCGAGCTCGAGCCGCTTGGCCTCAGGCCCACGATGGACATCGGTGACTTGATCGACTGCGAGGTGGTCATCAGCATGTTGCCGGACGACGATGCCGTGCGCAACGTCGTGTTCGGTCGCCCCACGGATCCCCTTGACGGTCTGGCCGCGGGTCTGATGCCCGGCGCGATCCATCTGTCGATGAGTACGATCAGCACCAAGGCTGCGTCGCTGCTGGCGAGTGAGCACGCTCAGCATGGGCAGGGCTATGTGGCGGCGCCGGTGTTCGGCAATCCGGATGCCGCCAAGGCGCGTCAGCTATTCATCGTCGCCGCGGGCGCAGCGGCCGATGTAAGTCGCTGCCAGCCGATCTTCGACAGTCTCGGACAAAGAACCTTTGTGGTCGGCACCGATCCCCAGGATGCGAATCTGGTCAAATTGCTCGGCAATATGATGAGCGCGACGGCACTGGAGATGCTCGGGGAAACCGTTGCCGTGGTCCGCAAACGCGGGATGGATCCGCAGCCTTTCATCGACATCATGACGAGCACGATGTTCGGCGGCCGCGCGCACAAGATTTACGGAGACAAGATCGTCAGACAGACCTACGCGGCCGGCTTTGTCCTGCCTCTCGTGCTGAAGGATGTGCGCCTGGCGCTTGCGGAAGCGGAGAGCGCGGGTGTCCCGATGCCATCGGTGGGCGTGGTCCGCGACCGGCTGATTACGGGGATCGCGCGCGGCTACGGCGAACTCGACTGGACCGCGCTCGGGCTGATTGCCGCGGAGGAAGCGGGAATCTACGCCGCGCCCTCAGCGACTGACAATTGAGATTGGACTTGGCCGCCAATCGCACTCCAACCCTGCACAGCTGAAGGAAAATCAGGATCATGACCGATCAAGCAGAAACTCTCGAACTGAGCATGGAACTCACCGAGATTCCCGGCACCTCGCTCAAGGTTTCGCCGGTCGCGATCGGCACCTGGGCAATCGGCGGATGGATGTGGGGCGGGACCGACGAAGCTGAATCCGTCGCCACCATCCAGGCCGCATTCGAGCACGGCATCAACATCGTCGATACCGCCCCGGTCTATGGATTCGGCCGCTCCGAGGAGATTGTCGGCAAGGCGATCGCGCAGGGCCGGCGGCGCGCGGACGTGCTCATTGCCACCAAGGCCGGACTGCAATGGGATGGCGGACGGGTATCGCGCAATGCCAGCCGCGCCCGCATCCTGCGCGAGGTCGACGATTCCTTGCGCAGGCTCCGAACCGATTACATCGACATCTATCAGGTTCATTGGCCCGATCCGCTGGTCACGATCGAGGAAACCGCGGAAGCGATGCATACGCTGCTGGAGCAGGGGAAAATCCGCGCCATCGGCGTGAGCAATTTTTCGGTGCTTCAGATGGAGCGGTTTCGCCGGGTTGCGCCGCTGCATGTATTGCAGCCGCCTTATAATCTGTTCGAACGTGAAATCGAGACCGACCTTCTGCCTTATTGCCGCAGAAACAAGATTGCCACGCTGGGCTACGGCGCGCTGTGCAGGGGCCTGTTGTCCGGACGAATGCGGGCGGATACCGCCTTCGACGGCGACGACCTGCGTCGCACCGACCCGAAATTCCGCGCGCCCAGGTTTGCACAATATGTGGCGGCCGTCCAAAAACTCGATCGGCTGGCCCAGCAACGCTTCGGCAAGCGGGTTATTCACCTGGCGGTGCGTTGGATGCTCGACCAGGGCATTACCACGGCGTTGTGGGGGGCGCGTCATCCCGGTCAGTTGCAGCCGGTCGACGAAGTGACAGGCTGGACGCTCGATGCCTCTGCCAAGGCCGAGATCGATCGGATCCTGCGTGAAACCATCACCGACCCGGTTGGCCCGGAATTCATGGCGCCGCCATCACGCTGCACCGCATGACGCGATACCGCTCGCCTGCGAAAACTAACGGCGAATTTAATAGCCCTCGCAGTTGCCATTCCTAGCTTCAGGAAGTTGCCCTCATGCAAGGCTGGGAGAATTGCAAATGGACATGACCGCGCTGCTGCTGTCGCGGATTCAATTCGCCTTTACCATCACGTTCCATATCATCTTTCCGTCCTTCACGATCGGCTTGGCAGCCTGGCTCACTGTCCTGGAAGCTCTGGGCCTTGCGACCGGCCGCCCGGTCTATCGCGTGCTCTTCGAATTCTGGCTGAAGATATTCGGCATTGCGTTCGGGTTGGGCGTGGTGTCCGGGATCGTGATGGCATTCCAGTTCGGTACCAATTGGAGCGTGCTGTCCAAGATGTCCGGGCCGATCCAGGGTCCGCTCCTGATGTTTGAGACCTTTTGGGCCTTCATGCTCGAGGCCAGTTTCTTCGGCGTCCTGATCTTTGGCCGCAGCCGCGTGCCGCCATGGCTCTATTTGTTTTCAACCGCGATGGTCGCGCTGGGTACCTCGATCTCGGCATTCTGGATCATGGTCAATAACAGCTGGATGCAGGTGCCATCGGGCTATGTGATGGAAAATGGCGCCTTCGTTCCAAACGACTGGACCAAGATCATCTTCAACTCGGTGGTGTGGTCGCGATTTCCACATATGTTGCTCGCCGCTTACCTCACCGGCGCCTTCTGTGTTGCCGCGACCGGCGCGTGGTACATCCTGCGGAAGGTATATCACGCCGAGGCGCGGATCATGCTGCGCATGGGCCTTGGTCTCGCGGCCGTGCTGATGCCGATCCAGCTTGTGTTCGGGCATCTGGTCGGCGGCTACGTCAACACCTATCAACCTTCCAAGATGGCCGCCATTGAGGGGCGCTGGAACGACGAGAAGCCGGGTTCGGAAGTGCTGTTCGCCTGGCCGGACGTGCAAAACCGGCGCAATTTGTTCGCGATCACGCTGCCACCGCCGTTCGGCAGCCTGATCGATTCCGACAGTTTTACCGCTGCGGAAACAGGGCTTAACAGCATCCCCAAGGAGAACTGGCCGCCGGTGGTCATCCCGTTCTTCACCTTCCGGATCATGGTGGGATGTGGTCTCTTGATGCTGGGGCTCGCCTTACTCGGCAGCTATGAGAGTTACAGGCACCGCCTGGCCTACAATCGCCCGCTGCTTTGGCTGACGTTCTTCAGTTTTCCGCTGCCCTTCATTGCGATCATTACCGGCTGGTTCACCGCGGAAGTCGGCCGTCAGCCCTGGGTCGTCTTTGGCGTGTTGCGGACCGCCGATGCCATGACGCCGTTCTTGACCACGCAGCAAGCGACGATCTCGCTCGTGATCTTCTGTTCGGTCTACGCCTTCATCTTCCTGTTTGGAACGTTTTACATCTACCGGCTGATCCGCACCGGTCCGCGGCAGCCGTTCGAAATGCCCCATCTCGCCGTTCCGAACCGGCCGATGTCGCTGGCCGATGACGAACCGATTACAGAACCCAATCATTTCGTCGCCGGAGAATAACCATGGTCATGTTCTGGGTCTCGCTGCTCGCGATCAGCATTTTGCTCTACGTCCTGCTCGACGGGGTCGATCTCGGCGTCGGCTTACTGTTCGGAATCACAACCGGCGAAGCCAGGCGTGGCACGATGCTGAGCGCCGTCGCGCCGATCTGGGACGGCAACGAGACCTGGCTGGTGATCACCGCCGTTATTCTGTGGGGGGCCTTCCCGCTGGTTTACGCGACGTTGCTTTCAGCGTTCTACCTTCCTCTGATCGTCATGCTGCTGGGGTTGATCCTGCGCGGTGTCGCGTTCGAATTTCGCTACAAGACGCAACGGCTCCGCTGGGTCTGGGATTTGAGCTTTGCCGGCGGCTCCCTGATCGCGACCTTCATACAAGGCATGACGGTCGGCGCGCTGGTGGAAGGCCTACAGTTCACCAATGGCCAATATTCCGGCGGAGCGGTCGGCTGGCTGACGCCGTTTGCGGTGCTTTGCGGCATCGGCCTGTGCCTTGGCTATGCGCTGCTCGGCGCCTGCTGGCTGGCGAAGAAATGCGAGGGCGAGATTCGCGATGTGGCGCATCGGCAGATCCCCGTTCTCGCAATCGGCGTATTGGCGTTCCTCGTGGTTGTCTTTGCTTACGCGCTGGCCGAAAACCTTCCAATTCTGCATCGTTGGATCGATCGGCCATATCTGTTCGTATTCCCGGCGATCGGCGCGTTCGCAGCAACCGTGCTTGGGTTGAGCATCCTGCGTCATAACGATCATTGGCCGTTCTACATGGTCGTACTCATCTTCGTGTCGGCGTTCGGCACGCTGGCGCTGTCGTTCTGGCCCTACATGATTCCCTTCGTCATCACCATCGACGAGGCGGCCTCGCCGTATTCCAGTCTCGCGTTCATGTTCTGGGGCTGTGGCGTCGTCGTTTTTCCGCTGATGCTGATTTACACGGTCGTCAGCTACAGCGTCTTCCGGGGCAAGGTCCGGGCAACAGGCGGATACCACTAAAAGCAGCGAAGCGCTGCCAGGGAACTTCGACGATCGTCACCGTTTATGATGCTGGTGACGCGACAGGGGGTTATCGACTACTATAAGGCACGCTCCTCGCGACGGACGGCGATCTCACGCTCAAGGTCGCGGCCCCCCGCCGCAACCTGAGCCATTGCATCGGCACCGGCCCACTTGCCGGTCACCGACCAGGGAGTAACCGCCATGTCCGTGCAGACAGCTGCCACCGGCTACGATCTCCTTCGCGATCCCCGGCTGAACAAAGGTACCGCGTTCAGCGACACGGAGCGCCGCACACGAGGCATTGAAGGGCTGCTGCCTCCCGCCATTATGACGATCGAGCTCCAGGTCGCCCGCATGCACGGCGAGCTCGCCAACCTCGACAATGACCTGCAGAAGTACCTTCTGCTGTCGGACCTGCAGGCGCGTAACGAGACGCTGTTCTACGCCGTCCTGATGTCGGATCCGGCGAGTTTCATGCCAATCGTGTACACGCCGACGGTGGGGGAAGCCTGCCAGAAGTTCGATCAAATCTTTCGCTCGCCTCGCGGCACGTATTTGCCGATCAGTGCACGCGGCCGTGTGCGCGAAATTTTGAGCCAGTGGCCACAGAAGGATGTCCGTTTCATCGTTGTCACCGATGGCGAGCGCATCCTCGGGCTGGGTGATCTCGGCGTCGGAGGAATGGGTATTCCGATCGGCAAGCTCGCCCTCTACACCGCTTGCGCCGGCGTGCCGCCGCAATATTGCCTGCCGGTGGCACTCGACGTCGGCACCAACAACCAAGACCTGCTGGATGACCCGCTCTATCTGGGTCTGCGCCAAAACCGCGTCCGCGGCGAGGACTACAGCGCCTTCATCGATGAATTCGTCGAAGCCTTGCAGACGCTCTATCCGAAATGCTGCATCCAATGGGAGGATTTCGCCAACCTCAACGCGGTGCCCATTCTCGAGCGTTATCGCGACAAGGTCTGCACCTATAATGACGATATCCAGGGAACCGCGGCGGTGGCGCTGGCCGGCATGTTCGGAGCACTACGCATCTCCGGCCAGAAGCTGACCGAGCAGCGTTTCCTGTTTCTCGGCGGCGGGTCGGCGGCAACCGGCATAGCCGAACTGATTAGCCAGGCGATGGCGCTCGAAGGCATGGACATTGCGACAGCGCGCAGCCGCAATGCGCTGTTTGATATCAAAGGGCTGATGGTGCGCTCTCGCACCGATCTCGCGGAATTCCAGAAACCATTCGCTCAGGATCACGCGCCCATATCCGTTTTTGCCGATGCGGTCAAAGCCCTTCGACCGACCGGCATCATCGGCGTCAGCACCGTACCGAAGCTGTTCAATCAGCAGGTCATCGAGGCCATGGCCGAGATCAACGAGCGCCCGATCATTTTCCCGTACTCCAATCCGACCTCGCGCTCGGAGTGCACGGCCGAAGAGGCTTATCGTTGGTCCGAAGGCCGGGCGATCTTCGCCAGCGGAAGCCCGTTTCCGCCGGTGGAAATCGCCGGCAAGATCTTCGTGCCGGGCCAGGGCAACAATGTCTATATCTTTCCGGCGATGGGAATGGCCGTCTTTGCGACAGAAGCCAAGCGCGTGACCGAAGAGATGTTCATCGTGGCGGCGCGAGCAGTCGCTGAACAGGTTACGGACCAAAACCTCGCCACCGGCCTGATCTATCCGCCGCAGAGTCAAATCCTCAACGCCTCTCTGCATGTCGCCACCCGCGTCGCCGAATACATCTTCGACAGGAACCTGGCTCGGGTACCCAGGCCGCATGACATCGGCGCGTTGATCCGCGGCCGCGCCTACCGTCCGGTCTACTCGACGTGAGCCAAACCGCGCAACGCCGGCGTGGAGGGAACCAGCACAGAGCGGGGCGCTATCTATTTGAACCTTCGGCAGTCGCGAGTCCGGATCGATCAATCCGAACTCAGGGCGAGCTGCCGTACTCCGAACCGCTTTTCGAATTCCACCACGTTGACGATGCCGCGGCGATGGGTGCCATCGCCGATCTTGCGGTCGCCGTCCCAGGCCTCGACCTCGAATACCACGCTCTTGGCGGCGATCTCGATGACCCGAGCGATGGCGCGGACGGTGCGGCCGACCGGGGTTGCCGCGAGGTGGCGGACGTTCACATCCATGCCGACGCTCACAAATCCCTCCGGCAGATGCGAAGCGATGGCCGAGCCGGAGGCCATTTCCATATGCAGGATCATCATCGGCGTGGCATAGACCTGCGGCATCTGCGCGACGAAATGACCGATCGTCATCTCGGACGTCACCGTCACGATCTTTTCGGCCGTCATGCCGATCGTGACGCTATCGAGCATACCCATATCTGGCTGGTCCTTGATCAATATGAACTGGCGGCATCCGTGATGCCGCCAGCAATTTTGTTCGAATGAGATTCTATAGTTCCGATCCGGCGATTTACGCCTTGGGCATGACGCCCGGGCCGCCGTCCGGCCACTTCGCGATGGTCGCCTCGTCGATATTGAGATGCTGGGCAACCAACGCCGGCGGCGTATGCGTCAGCCAGTTGGACAGCGAAACCTCTTGATACTGGGGAGCCCGGAAGACGCCAATGAACACCAGATCCGTGTCGCCGACATTCTCAACGTAGTGTCCCAGATTTTTCTTGACGTAACCGATGTCTCCGGCATTGAAGTCCATCGTCATCGCATTGGGACCGGTATTGAACACCGTCATGCGGCCCTTGCCCTTGAAGTAATACTGCCATTCGTCGGCGTTCGGATGCCAGTGCATCTCGCGCACTCCGCCGGGACGAACCGTTACCAGCGCGGCTGCAACCGTCGTTGAGACCATGAAGTTGCTGCTGTCGGCAACGCGCACGTCGCCGCCTTTGGTTTCTTTCGTCGGAGCCGACGCTCCAAGCCGGAAGATGAAGGGATGGGGTGGAACGCCCCCGGTTTTGCTGACGACAGCGCGGTCAGATGCCAAATCACCAGGCAGCTTGCCCTGGAAGATCCAGAGATCTTGCAGCGGAATCGTCGCGAACGTCTCGGCCGGAACGCCGAAATTCTTGGCGAGCACTTCGGGAGGCGTATGGGCGAACCAGTCCGTCACCAATAGCGTATTGAACTCGCTGGCGTCGCCGTCGTCAAAGCAGATCACGAATTCGCAACCGTCCGGGCCGAGACCCTGCAACGAATGCGGGTAGCCCGCCGGAAAATACCAAAGGTCGCCCTCTTTGACGTCCGCAACGTACGGCCGGCCCATGGTGTCGAGAACCGTCACGCGGCAATTGCCGTAAGTCATGATCGCCCACTCGGCGGCCTGGTGCCAGTGCAATTCCCGGATGCCACCGGCCGTCAGCCGCATGTTGACGCCGGAGATCGTTTTCGAAATCGCGAAATCGTCCTGCGTCACCTGGCGTGCCCAGCCGCCGTTCTGAACGCGCTTCGGCGCGTTGTTGAATGAGGCCCAGTCCATCGGCATGCCGCCGACGTCGGTTGCCGGCGGAAATTGTGCCGAGGGAAACTGGTTGCCGAGCGCCGGGTTCTGCGGGCCGGGATCGGCCAGATTTCCCGGACCCTTGGCGTTGATGGCACCTTGCGGCGGCAGGTCCGGATTACCGAACGAGGCGGCTTTCGCTGCGCTTGCCGTCACGACAGCGCCCGCGGCCGATACTGCTAACACTTCCCGTCTCGAAAACATGATGGCCACTCCTCGGGAAATCAATTGGGTGTGTATGGAAGATAGGTCTACGGTTGCCGCGAGCCATTAAATTAACATTCAGAATCTTTCACCGATCGCGCTGGGGTAGCAATTTGTCGTGCTTGGCGAGGTGCGGCATTCTACGGTATTCCAGTCTTCTGTGGCGGCGCGCCGTCTGCACCGCGGTCGACATCTGCGATCTCCCATCCGCCTCCGAGGGCGCGATAGAGATTGACGAGATTTGTCGCAATCAGCGTGTCGCTGTCGGCCAGATCATTTTCGCTCTGCAGCAACTGGGCTTGGGTCGAGATGACATTGAGGAAGTCGATCGCGCCCTCCGAGTAACGTTGCCTGGCGGCTTGCAGCGCGGCCTGATTTTCAGTGACGGAGCGGGCGACATCGGCACGCCGGCGTTGCGATTCGCGATAGGCCGTCATGGCGTCGTCGACTTCCTTCCAGGCACGCAAGACCGTTTCGTGAAACAGGATGGCCGCCTCCCGCTGTTGCGATTCGCGCAGCGCCAAGGTGCCCTTCAACTGCCCGCCTTCGAAGATCGGAATCGAAACCGATGGCCCCACCGCGAATGCGCCCGACGTCGGGGTAAGCAGGTTGGACAGATGCAGGCTTTCCACGTTGGCGGCGCCGTTCAACGTTATGTCAGGGTAGAAACTCGCCACCGCGACACCCGTCTCCGCCGTGGCTTCATGCAGTCTCGCCTCAGCCTCGCGCACGTCCGGCCGGCGGCGTACCAGCGTTCCAGGCAGGCCGACCGGAACCTTGCGCGGCACGCGCGGCAATACCTGAGAGCGGTGCAACTCGGCCTCGAGCGCTCGCGGCGTATCGCCCAGCAGCAGTCCGATGGCGTTGATGAATTCCGCTTCCTGGGTGCGCAGCGGGGGCAGGGTTGCGGCGATGGTGGCCTGTTGAGCCCGGGCTTGCGCCAGGTCGAGCGTCGTGGCGACGCCGTTGCGGAAACGTGTATTCGCAAGCTCGGCGTTCTCGTCGGCGAGGCTGAGATTGCGTTTAGCGATTCCAAGACGGTTCTGTGTACCGCGCAATTGCATGTAGCTTTGTGCCAGTTCGGCGAGCGCCGCGAGCGCGACGCCATGGCGGTTCTCCACGGCCGCCGAGGTGTTGGCGTCGGCCGCTTCCACGGCTCGCCGAACGCGACCGAACAGGTCTAACTCCCATGATGACGTCAAGCCATCATGAAACAGGGCATATTCCAAGGGCGCGCCGGGTGCGGGGGTGAGCAGCGAGAGCGTGCCATTCGGGCTCTGTCGATTATAGGTGCTTAATGATTGTCCCTCGATGTGGGGCAGTCCCTGAGAAGCTGCGACCCGGCGCTGCGCCACGCTCTGCACCACGCGTTCGGCCGCCGTTTGGAGGTCCAGGTTTTGCGCGGCCAGCCTTTCGACGAGCGAGGAAAGCCGAGCGTCGCGGAAGCTTTTCCACCAGGTTATATCAATCGCGCCCCCGACCGTACGGCTCGGCACGCCTCCATCATCCGACGCCGATCGGCTGGGTGCTTCTCTTGCCTCCGGTCTCTGGAAGTCCGGCCCAACGGTGCAGCCGGCGAGCCCGATCCCCAGCATTGGGCCGGAAAGACACGCCACAAGACGTAAGGTCCGCACCAGTCAATGCCCGGTCACGCGGTCGCTTGATCTGCGCTGTTCGTCCACGACATCCTCCAGTCCTGTATGGATGGTGGTCTCGACCGACAAGCCCACGCGCAGCAGCTTAGCCAAAGGTTGCCCTTGCGTCACCACGATCTTGACCGGCAGTCGTTGCACGATCTTGGTGAAGTTGCCGGTGGCATTGTTGGGCGCGATCGGCGCAAACGCGGCGCCGGAGGCCGGCGGCACGCTCTCCACGATACCCCTGAGGTCGATGTTGTAGGCGTCCACGTGGATGGTTACGGGCTGGCCGCTGCGGACGTGCAGCAGATCCACCTCGCGATAGTTTGCTTCGATATAGACCTGGTCGAGCGGCACAACGGTCATCAACGTCGTGCCCGGGCCGACGTAATTGCCGACCTGCACCGAGCGTTCGCCTACCATGCCGTCGATCGGGGCCCTGATTTGCGTATAGGAAAGATTGAGCCTGGCTTGTTCAAGTTGATCCTCATCGGCCTTCACCGCTGCCTCCGCCGCGGATCTCTGGGCCTTGAGCACGTCCAATTGCCGGCGTGCCGCATCGAGCGAGGCTTCAGCACTATCCCGCGAGGCTTGATCCTGCGCCAGCGTGGCGTCGGCTTGCTGGTGTTCCTGCATCGTGCCGGCTCCCGTCACGGCGAGATTGCCGTAGCGGCGCGCGTTCGCCTCCGCAAAATCGAGCCTGGCGCGCGCCGACGCCACGGTGGCTTGTTGTTCCTCTATGATCGACGGTTGGCGTGACACTGTCGCGGACATCTCGTCGAGTTGCGATCGGTCGCGTGCGACCGCGGCCTGGGCGGAAGCCAAGGCGGTCTCCTGGTCGCGCGAGTCGAGAGTGGCGAGCACCTGTCCGGTCTTGACGATGTCGTTGTCGTCAACCGGCACCGTGGCTATCTGACCCGAGATGCGCGGTGCGATCGTGGCGTAATGCACCGTCACATAGGCATCGGCGGTCCGCACGTCCGGGCGCGGTCGGAAAATGATGGTAAGGACCACCGCGGCGAAGATCGCCACGAGGAATCCGACCACAACCAAGGGCCAGCGCGGAAGAGGCGAGGGAGACTTGGCAACTTCCCGCGTCTGCGGGTCCTTCGGCGTTTCATGCTGCTGTTGAGGTACACCGTCGTTCTCGCGCGTCGGGGTCGGGTCCGGCTTTTCGCTTCGCTTCGGCTCGACAGGTCGCGTCTCGAGTTCGGCCGTATCTTCTGCCATGTGTCGTCCTAATGCTTTGCAAAGAGAATGCGCGGCGGGACGGTGCGGACCGGCAACGTCATCACCACGACCATCAAGAACACGGTCAGGGCTCCGAGGATCAGGAAGGTATCGCTCGTCGATAGAATTGTTACCTGCTGCTGCACGGCATGGCTGAAGGCTTCCAGGCTTCCCGGTACGCGGGGCTGACCGTCTGGCGTCAGCGGCGGCGGATACTGGGGTAGCACGCCGTTGCTCTGGAGCACCCGCCAGCGGTCCTGGCCAGCCTGATCGATGATGCGGTCGGAATGCAACGCGTTGCGCCAACGACCAATCAACGCCAGGAACCAGACGCCCGTTGCCTCGGCAATTGCGCGCGGTGCGTTGACCAGTGCGGACGCGAAAGGGCCTTCCTCCGGGCGAGCAACGGTATTGGTGGCCATCATCAACAGGGGCATGATCACCATCGGCTGACCGATCGCCTGAAGCAACTGCCAAAAATAGAATTGATCCCGGTTCCAATAGACTGTGAGGAAAGACGAACCGACGCAGGATGCGAGGATCAACCCCAGCCCCACCAGGCTGACGACACGCGAATCGACCCGTTTGTAATCCAATAGCAGCGCCATGGCAGGCAGCATCACGATTTGCGCCGCCGCGATCTCCAGCGTGATCAGGTTGGATTGCAGCGGCCTGTAACCCTGGACTTCCTGGAGATATCGCAAGGGCACGGTCGAGCCCGATTGGCCGATGACCAGAAAAATGAACAAGCCAAGCGCGCCGTAAGCGAAGTTTCGGCGCCCGAGCATCTGCAGCTTCAGAAGCGGCAAAGGGTGGAACCACTCATTGACCAGCAGCAACGGGATGGCAATGGCGCTCGCTAGAGCCAGGACGCAGATCAGTCTTGAGTTGAACCAGTCCAGCCGGTCGCCCTGATACAACATGGTGCTCATGGCGCCGGTCCCAACCACCAGAAGGAGCGCGCCGCGCCAGTCCAGTATTCGGAATCGTTCATATTTCGGCTGATCCTGAGGCAGACAATACCAGACGAAAACACCGGCCAGAGAGCAAAGCGGGATCGCCTGGAAGAACACGAAGCGCCAATCCACAATGTCCGTCCAAAACGCGGCGACCGTCGAGGCGAGCGCGGGCGTGAAGGTGGCGGTCAATGCGTAGACGGCCAAGCCGTAAAGCCGAATGTTCGGCGTGAGAACGCGCAAAGCCGTGGTCATCAGCAGGGGGATGATCAGGCCCCCGGCCAGCCCTTGGAGCAATCGCAAAGCGTAGATCGCCTCGATGTTCGGACTGAACGGGATCAGCACGCTCGAGGCTCCGCACAGCGCGATCGCAAAAAGCGTCCAGCGTCTTAGGGTGAAGGTCACCAGCAGCCAGGGCGAGATCGCCATGCCGACGATTTCGGCCGACACATACAGGCTTTCGATCCAGGTTCCGGAATCGTAACCGATCCCCAGTGCGCCGCGGACGTCATTGAGCGCGACCGATGTCACCTGGTCGTTAAATTCGGACGTCATGGCGGCGATGAGGACGCCGCCGAGGCCAAGCAAGGGTTTGATGTCCACGGGTCTGCCAGGCCTCTTCAAGAAGCTATGCTCAGATCGGCATCACTTCCGGCTTGTCCTTGGGGAATTTCGCGATAGTCGCCTCGCTTACGTTGAGGTGCTGGGCAACCATCGCCGGTGGCGTACGGGCAATCCAGTCGGACAGCGAGACATCCGCGAAATAGGGAGCTCTGAACACTTCCAGGAACTGCAAGTCGGTGTCGCCGGTGTTCTTGATATAATGTCCGAGGTTCTTCTTGACGTACCCGATGTCGCCGGCGTTGAAGTCCATCGTGACCGCGTTCGGGCCGGTATTGAAGACCGTCATTTGCCCTTTGCCCTTGATCCAGTACTGCCATTCATCGGCGTTGGGGTGCCAGTGCATCTCCCGCAGGCCGCCGGGACGCACGGTTACCAGCGCGGCGGCGACCGTCGTGGAAACCGCGAAGTTGCGGCTGTCGGCAATGTGCACCGTACCGCCCTTGGTCTCGCGCGCCGGGGCTCCCGATCCAAGCGAGAAGGTGAAGGGGTGCGGCGGCGCGCCCTTTCCACTGACCGCTTCGCGATCCGCGGCCAGATCGCCGGGCTCCTTGCCCTGGAAGATATAGAGATCGCGCAGCGGGATGTCCTTGAACGTCTCGGCCGGAACGCCGAAGTTCTGGGCGAGGATATCCGGCGGCGTATGCGTGAACCATTCCGACACCAGGAGGGTGGTGAACTCGGAAGCCTTGCCTTCATCGAAACAGATAAGGAATTCGCAGCCGTCGGGGCCGAGCCCCTGCAGCGAATGCGGCAGGCCGGCGGGGAAATACCACAGGTCGCCTTCCTTCACGTCGGCGATATAGGGTCGGCCCAATTCGTCGAGAGTGGTGATCCGGCAGGAGCCGTAGGTCATGTAGGCCCACTCGGCGAACTGGTGCCAGTGCATCTCCCGGATGCCGCCGGCTGTCAGCCGCATGTTGACGCCGGAGATGGTGTCGGCGACCGCAAAGGAGTCTTGCGTTACCTGACGCGCCCATCCGCCATTTTGAATGCGCCGTGGTGCGTTGTTGAAGGACGCCCAGCTCAACGGCATGCTGCCGACATCGGTCGCCGGCGGGGAGAACGCTCCCGGAAACTGATCCCTGATAGCCGGGTTCTGCGGGCCGGGATCGCTGATGCTCCTCGGGTTCTTGGCGTTGATCGCACCCTGCGGCGGATCGTTCGGATTGCCGAAGCTGATATCGCTCTTCACCGGCGTGGCACTCGCCGTGGTCATCGACGCTGCTGTCATTACCCCACCCGCGGCTGTCGCGGCTAACATGTCACGTCTCGAGAACATCGTTTGTCACTCCTCGTGCCGGTGAATTTGAATAATTGTGAGATAGCCGCGAGTTGTTCGTGCGCCATTAAATTGAGGTTTAAAAATCCGCCCACCATTCCGCAATCGCCGCCCTCTCTCCGTTCGGGTGAGGGCGGATACGAGTGCCGGTATTTGGGGCCGCGGCGATCCTGGGTCATTCGAGTGGCCCCGGCGCAGCGCCGTCTGGTCTGCCGTCTGCTAGCAAGCTCATTTCCCCGCTGTTGGTGAGCGGTCTTGGTCAGCTTGAGGCGCGTTGGCCGCAGTCAGGGCGTGGCCCCGCCGTAGCAGATAAATCGAAACCACAAAGATCAAAATAATGGCCCCCAAGACTCCCAGCTCTACGATTGAGGAGCGGAACAATATCCCGCCCTCGGTTGATGCGAGGCCTTCCGAGGTCACGCCCGATGATTTAAGCGTTATGACGAGAACGTTTCGGATCGAAGCGATGAGCCCTATGATCAAGAATGGCTCGGGAGTCAACGCACCCGAACGGACCGAACCTCGGACGGTATGCAGGATCTCGATCAGCATCAGCACGAACATCAACCTGTCGACGATTAGGAATATCGCGCTGGTGCCGCTCCAGTCATGCCTTCCCTCCCACAGAAGGAGCGCCGCGCTCGCGAGCGCTAGCAACGCGGTCACAGACAAGAGAATGCCGAGTGCTACATAAACGACGAGTTCGATGCGCAGGAACAGTTCGGTCGAAAGCCGGGTCACGCGGTCTTTTTCAGAGGGTCCGCTGGCCATCCCTTTATTCCTTCACGCTCGCGGTCTTCGCACGACCCTCGGTCACTGGCCGCTAATATGGCCCGGCGGACGAAGCGATATGCGGCGGACGCGCGACCCACTAAATTGAAGTCTGGAACGGTCGTCCGCGTGTATGATGTCAGGCCGTTCCGCGACCGTCGCGTCATCTGCATCGAGACTGCCGGGCAACCACTACTGTGGTGGCATGGCACGGCTGCGATTCCGGGTCATTCGGCGGGCGCCGGCGCTGGCTCACCCGAGGCCGCCTGGTCCCTCTTTTCCCCGAACAGCCGGCTCTGCAGCTTGTCGAGGTAGATATAGACAACCGGCGTCGTGTAGAGGGTGAGGACCTGCGACAGCGCGAGGCCGCCGACGATGGCATAGCCGAGCGGCTGGCGAATCTCCGAGCCGACGCCGGTACCCACCATCATCGGCACGGCGCCGAGCAGCGCCGCCATCGTGGTCATCAGGATCGGCCGGAAGCGCAGGATGCAGGCCTGGTAGATCGCTTCTTCCGCCGATAAGCCATGGCTGTGCTCGACCTGCTGGGCAAAATCCACCAGCATAATGCCGTTCTTCTTGACGATGCCGATGAGCAATAAGAGGCCGACGATCGCGATCACGCTCAGATCGATGTGCACCGCCATCAGCAACAGCAGCGCGCCGATACCGGCCGAGGGCAGGGTGGAGATGATGGTGATCGGATGGATCAGGCTCTCGTAGAGCACGCCGAGGATCAGGTAGATAACGAACAACGCCGCGAGTATCAGGATCGGCGTGCTCTTCAGCGACGCGCCGAACGCCTGCGCGTTACCCTGGAAGCTCGTCTGGAGCGAGAGCGGTGGGTGAAGCGCTTTTTCGGCCGCTTGAATATCGCTTGTCGCCTGGCCGATCGCGACGCCCGGCGCGAGGTTGAACGAGATTGTCACCGACGGGAACTGACCCGTGTGGTTGACCACAAGCGGCGCAACCTTCACAGCCGAATCGACCAGCGTGGATATCGGCACCTGCTGCCCGCTCGACGATTTGACATAGATGCCGTTGAGGGCTTCGGGTCCATACTGGAATTTGGGATTGACCTCCAGGACGACGTGGTATTGCTGCAGCGTGGTATAGATGGTCGAGACGATACGCTGGCCGAAGGCGTCGTCGAGCGTGTTGTCGATCGTGTAGGGCAGGATGCCGTAGCTCGAGGCGACGTCGCGCTTGATCGTGATGTCGAGCAGCGGCCCGGCATTGAGCTGATCGGTGGCGACATCGGCGACGCTGTGGAGCGCCTTGAACTTTTCGAGGAAAAGGTCCGTCCAATGGCTGAGTTCGCCAGGGTCGGCGTCGTTCAGGGTATACTGAAACTGGGTCTTGTTCAGCCGCGCGCCGATCGTAATGTCCTGAGCGGCTTGCATATAAAGCGTAATGCCCTGGATCTTGGCGAGGTTGGTCCGCAACCGCGCCATCACCTGGTCGATTGGGCCACGCTGCGCTTTGGGCTTGAGCTGAATGAATACACGGCCGTCGTTGATCGTATAGAGGCCGCCGCCGGCGCCCGTCGCCGCACCGATTGATTCCACGGCCGGATCCCGCATGATGGCATCGAGCAAGGCCTGCTGGCGCTCGGTCATGGCCTGGAAGGAGATATCCTGCGCCGCCTCCGACTGGCCGATGATCAATCCGGTATCCTGCTGCGGAAAGAAACCCTTGGGAATGACGACGTAGAGATAGCCGGTCAGCGCGATGGTGCCGAACATCACCATCAGCGTGATGAATTGATGCCGCAGCACGACCTTCAGTCCCGCCTCATAGATGTAGAGCAGGCCATCGAAGCCGCGCTCGGACATCCGGTAGAGCCATCCGTGCTCTTCGCTCTCCGGCTTGAGCAGGTAGGCGCACATCATCGGCGTCAGCGTCCGCGAGATCACCAGCGAAAGAAGCAGCGCCACGCTCACCGTGATCGCGAACTCGCGGAACAGCAACCCGACATAGCCGCTCATCAGGAATAGCGGAATGAACACGGCGATGAGGGAAAACGTGATCGCCACGACAGTGAAGCCGATCTCGCCGGACCCCTTCATTGCCGCGTCATACGGCGAGAGGCCCTCCTCTATGTGTCGTTGGATGTTCTCGATCTCGACGACGGCGTCGTCGACCACGAATCCAACCGCGATCGACAACGCCATCAGCGAGAGGTTGTCCAGAGTGTAGCCCATTTCGTAGAGGATCGCGAAAGTGCCGATCAGCGACAGCGGCACGGTGATGGCCGGGATAATGGTCGCCCAGAAACTGCGCAGGAATATGAAGATCACCATGACGACGAGCGCGACGGTCAGCATCAGCGTGAACTGCACGTCGGAGACCGATGCGCGAATGGTCTGGGTGCGATCGGAAATGACGTCTATCTTGACGGCGGCCGGGATCGAGGCCTGCAGCACCGGCATCATGGCCTTGATTCGCTGCACCGTTTTGATGACGTTGGCGCCGGGCTGGCGCTGGATCGCCAGAATGACGGCGTGCTTATTGTTCTCCCAGCCGGCGATCAGCTCGTTCTGTCCCGCGCTGATGGCATGGCCGATATCGCGGATGCGGACCGGCGATCCGTTGCGATAGGCGATGACCAGGTCGTCGTATTTGTCGGGCTTGAACAGCTGATCGTTGGTGTTGAGCGTGAAGGTCTGGCGCGGGCTGTTGAGCTGACCTTTCGGAAGATCGACATTGGCCTGGCCCAGCACCGTGCGCACATCCTCGAGGTTGATGCCGCGGGCCGCCAGCGCCTCCGGATCGACCTGGACGCGGACGGCCGGCTGCTGCTCGCCCCCGACGCCGACGAGGCCGACCCCGGAGATCTGCGAGATCTTTTGCAGCAATATGTTCTGCGCATAGGCATCGACGACCGGTATCGGCAAGCTGTCCGAGCTGATGCCGAGCACCAGGATCGGCGTGTCGGCCGGATTGACCTTGCGGATCATGGGTGGATACGGGATGCCCTTGGGCAGATACGCGGACGCAGCCTGGATAGCCGACAACGTATCGCTGACCGCTCCGTCGATCGGGCGGCTCAAATCGAACTGCAGCGTGATCTGGGTATACCCGACCGCGCTCGCCGAGGTCATCTGAGTGAGCCCCGGGATCTCGCCGAACTGCAGCTCCAGCGGCGATGCCACCGTCGATCCCATGGTCTGCGGGTCGGCGCCCGGCAGCTGCGCGGTGACGGTGAGCGTCGGATAGTTGACGTTCGGCAGCGACGCCACCGGCAAGAGCGGATAGGCGACCAAGCCTGCAACCAACAACCCTACCATTACCAGCGCGGTGGCGATCGGCCGTTGGATGAACGGTGCTGAAATATTCATGGGATTGGCGCCTGTAATGCGTCCTGTGCAGCTGCTTCCTGCGCGGCCTGGCCGTGCAGGAACGTGACATGCGTGCCCGGCTGCAGTTTGTATTGTCCGTCGACCACGACTTGGTCGTTGGCCTTGAGGCCGGAATCAATCAGCGCCTGGCCGTCGGCGATTTGCGCGACCTTGATCGGGCGTATTGCCACGGTGCTGTCGGGATTGACGACGTAGGCGTAAGGTCCTTTCGCGCCTTGCTGAACGACCCCAGCAGGAACGGTCAGGCCGTTATGCCGCGTGTCGAGCAGCAGCCGCGCGTTGACGAGCTCGCCCGGCCAGAGCTTGTTCGCCTTGTTGTCAAAGTTCGCCTTGAGCTGGATCGAGCCGGTGGTCTGCAGGATCTCGTTGTTGACGAGTCCGAGCACGCCTTGATCCAGCCGCATCGTGTTATCCTGGTTGTAGGCAAGGACCGTGAACGGCTTCTTGGTATTTTGCTGTTGCTGCTGGATTTGCGGCAGACTCGTCTCCGGCAGAGTGAATATCAGTGAGATCGGATGAAGCTGCGTGACGACGACGAGGCCGTTGGTATTTGACGGGCTGATGATGTTGCCGACGTCGATCTGGCGAATCCCGACCACGCCGTCGATCGGCGACGTCAGACGTGTGTAGCTGAGCTGCACTTTGGCGGCGTCAATCAGCGCGTTATCGGACTTGATGGCCGCCTGCAATTCGCCGACCTGCGCTTGCTGGGTCTCGATCAATTGCGGGGTGGCCCAGCCGTTGGTCCCCAATTGGGTGTAGCGTTTGAGGTTGGCCTCGGCATTCTTGAGCTGGGACTGATCGCGTTCCAGGTTTCCGGTGTACTGGTCGATCAGAGCCTGATACGGGCGCGGATCGATCTGCGCGAGCAGGTCGCCGGCATGCACGGTCTGGCCTTCGGTGAAGTTGATGCTGATTAGTTGCCCCTGGATCTGGGCCCGCACGACATCGGTGTTGTACGCGATCACCGTGCCGACACCGGTCAGATAGATCGGCACGTCATGCTGGGCGACCGTCCCGGCAACGATCGGCACCGTGGGCGGAGCCGGCGCGGCGTCGACCTTCTCCAAAGCGTGGAAATGTGTGAAGTACAGACCGCCGGCCGCAAGCGCCGCAATCAGCAAGACGGCAGGGATAACGACTTTCTTCTTCATGACCGCTCTCTCTCTCTCAGATCAAGGCATTACTTCACGGGATAGTGCTTCCCGTCGCAGGTGATACGCTGGGCATTGCCGGTACCGGCGAACTCGGCGCGACTGTGGGCGATAGACTCGGCGTCGGCACCGGTGCTGCAGCGCTCACCCCGAGATTGCCGATCTGATAAGATCCCAACGGAATTCCGGCGCGAGCGTTGCTGGTCGTCGTGGCAGGTGCGGATGATGTGGGGTTCGACGATGCGGTAATGCTGCTCGACCCGGAGCCGCACGTTCCCGTCAATCCCGATGTGTCCGGCATCCCTGAAGATGTCGACAGTCCCGAGGTCGCCGAGATTGCCGTCGACGTCGATATTCCCGACGATGCGGCAGCGGCGGGCGTCGCTGTTCCGGTTGCCATTGCCATTCCGCCGCCGTCGTAAGTGGCGGGCGATCCAAACGTTCCCTCGGGCGAAGTCGCCAGGGTCGAACAGGCGCCAGCGCCGCTGCTTGTGCTGGGAATGGCAATCGTGCCGGTGATGCCGTTCGGCACCGGAGTGACCGTGGGCGCTGCGCCCACCTGCAGGCCATTAGGGCCGACCGGTGCTCCAGACACCGTACCAAGCGAAGAGGTGGTGCCGATCGGCGGCATGACGGTGCCGACCTGGGCGAATGCGGGGCTGCAACCCAGCAACGACCCGACGGTCGCGAAGATCAACAATGGTCGCATCAAGGACTCTCCGATTATGGTCGTTGACAGAGGATGGATTCCCTCTGAAGTCGCGCCGCGATCGTCGTTCCGGTAATCCCGGCGGTGCCCTGGCCGGCGAAGCTTCCGATTCCGATGCTGCCTGGGTTCGCGCATGCCGGATTGGTGGATGTGGTCGTGGACGAAATCGCCGCTGGAAGCGTGGGCATCACGGGTACCGCAGGACTCGGCCCGACGGTGCCTGTAACGGGTAATACGTTTGGCACGGGTACTGCCGGCGTTGAACCGACGCCAAGATTGCTGATCTCGAAAGATCCGAAGGGAATTCCGGTTCGAGCGCCGCCGCCCGGCGTGGTCGGCGACGTCGACGTCGACGTCGGACTGGACGATGCCGCGACACTGCCCGAGCCGGAGCCGCACATTCCCGACATTCCCGATGTATCCAGCGTCCCCGGGGATCCCGAGGTGACCGGCAGTTCCGGCGTCACCGTTATTGGAGGCAACGTTGTTGTCCCCGAGGTCGTCGTGGTGGTTGGCATCGCCGTGGTGCCTGAATTTGCCGCGGCGGCGGGCGCCGCGGTTCCGACGGCCATTCCGCCGCCGTCGTAGGTGGCGCTCGATCCGAACATTTCCGAGGGCGAAGTCGCCACTGTCGAACATGATGTCGCGCTGCTCGTGGTCGGAATTGTAATTGTGCCGGTTACGCCGGTCGGCAGCGGGCTGACGCCAGGCGATGCAATTTCGGTGCTGCCCAGCGGCAGTCCGGTCGGCGAAGCGATCGAACCGGTGATGCCGAGCGGCGATGTCGCGCCCATCATCGGTGTCGGGGTGACGGTCCCGTCAAATGGTTCGTCAACTTGCGCCGAAGCGGCGTTGCAGACGAAGAGCGCCGGAAGAACCGCCGCAATCAGCAGGAATTTCATTGGCGTGTTTCGTTTGCCGACCGAGTCACGGCGGCAAGCACCCATGTCGCGCATTTTTGCGACGGGTTCACTTGCTGTGAGGCTATCGGACATCGGTCATTCCCCTAAGCGACGGCGCGTGAAGCATTGAAAACATCAGCAGCGGCAGATGCTCAATTTATTGTCCAGCGCGTCGTCCCGCTTCTGTTGTTTCGCATCGAACACCGAGAGCCGTTTTTGCTCCGCCTCGCTCGCCGGGGAGCGCGGTTGGAAATCGGCGGCCCGCGGCTGCACGTGAACGGCCGGCGCTTCGGCAGGCGCCGACGTTGCTGATCCAGCGAGTGGCTCGGCTTGAGCAGCCGGGCTGTTCGAAATCAGAATGCCTGCGAGGATCGGTATCGCGAGAAGAACGGCACGCATGGAGTTGCTCCCGAGTTGAAGAAAATTGCTGACCCTTATGCTGCGGCTAATTCAGTTTCTCTTCGCCTTAAGGTGGCGGGCTTGGCGCACCCGTTCAATTAAATACGCATTTATTGTCATGGTGCGGATCGTGCCCAACCAAATCCGATTGCATTTCTCTTTGAGACATTGATCGCTCGGTGAGCGGTAGTTTCACTCTAAAAAGAATTTTAGTTGAGCGGGCCGTCATCGGTTCCGATGTCTATCGACCATCCGCACTGAAAAATATCCATCCAGTCGGCAACTATTTCTCGGCGAGATGTTGCCGCGCCAAGGAGAACCCAATGAGCAAAGATGATCTTACAGGCGTCCGTGAGTATGAAGGAGCTGCGGCGGGGTGGGGCGCTCTGAAAGCAGTCGCGGACGCCGTTCGCGGTCAGAAAGCGATCGTCAAGGAAACCCGCGGCCTCCTCACCATGAACCAGCCGCATGGGTTTGATTGCCCGGGCTGCGCCTGGCCCGATCCGAAGCATACCTCGTCATTTGAGTTCTGCGAGAACGGAGCCAAAGCGGTCTCATGGGAGGCGACGGCCAAGCGAACGACACCGGAATTCTTTGCGGCGCATAGCGTCAGCGAACTTTTGACGTGGCCGGATTTCGACCTCGAGAACGAGGGGCGCCTGACGCATCCGATGGCCTATGACAGGGCCACGGATCGATACCTGCCGATTTCCTGGGACGAGGCGCTGAAGCGGATCGGTGCCGCGCTCCGCGCGTTGCCGAGCCCCGATATGGCGGAGTTCTATACCTCCGGCCGGGCCTCCAACGAGGCGGCCTTTCTTTATCAGCTTTTTGCGCGGGAATACGGCACCAACAATTTTCCCGATTGCTCGAATATGTGTCACGAGGCCACCAGCGCCGGCCTGCCGGAGTCGATTGGCGTCGGCAAGGGCACCGTGACGCTTGAGGATTTCGATCATTGCGACGCATTGTTTTGCATCGGCCATAATCCCGGCACCAATCATCCGCGCATGCTGACGACGTTGCGCGAGGTCTCCAAGCGAGGGGCGCCGATTATCGTCTTCAACCCGCTGCGCGAGCGTGGTCTCGAGCGGTTCACGTCGCCACAGCACCCCGCTGAGATGCTGACGCTGAGCTCGACACCGATCGCATCGACCTACTATTTGGTGAAGGTCGGCGGCGATATCGCAGTGCTGAAGGGGATCATGAAGACCCTCGTGGCGCGGGACGCGGAGAGCCTGGCCAATGGCGGCCCGGGCGTTCTCGACCGTGAATTCATCAGGGAGCATACGACCGGCGTCGATGAGCTGCTCGCTGACCTCGACGCGACGACGTGGGACGCGATCGAACAAGCTTCGGGTCTGTCGCGATCGGATATCGAGGTCGCCGGCAATATCTACGCTGACGCGAAGCGGGTCATCATCAATTATGGCATGGGGATCACCCAGCATCGACACGGCACCGGAAATGTCCAGCAGATAGTCAATCTGTTGATGCTCCGTGGCAATATCGGGCGCGAGGGCGCCGGCCTCTCGCCGCTGCGTGGCCACTCCAACGTGCAGGGGGATCGCACGGTCGGCATTACCGAGATTCCGAATGATGCCCTTCTGGATGGATTGGCCCGGGTCTTCGGCTTCGAGCCGCCGCGCCGCAAGGGTCACAACGCGATCGAAGCCATCGAGGCGATCCGGGATGGACGCTCGAAGGCGCTGGTCTGTCTTGGCGGCAATCTGGCCGTTGCGATGTCCGATCCGGAAGTCACCTTCAAGGCGATGCGGAAGCTTGATCTTGCCGTACATATCGCCACCAAGCTCAATCGCACGCATCTGCTGCTGGCAAAGCAGTCATTCATCCTGCCTTGCCTGGGACGCACGGAGATCGATGTTCAGACGACCGGGCCGCAGTCGGTCACCGTGGAAGATTCGATGTCGATGGTCCATGCCTCGCGAGGCGGGCTGAAGCCGGCATCCGAGCACCTCAAATCGGAACCGGCCATCATCGCGGCGTTGGCGCTCGCCACATTGCCCAATACGCGGGTCCCATGGGTGGAGCTTATTTCCGACTATGGAAAGATCCGCGATCGCATCGAGGCAATCTTCCCTGAGTTCGCGGATTTCAATGCCCGCATCCGGAAGCCGGGTGGATTTAGGCTCTATGTTGCCGCTTCGGAGCGCGTGTGGCTGACGCCGACCAGGAAAGCCAATTTTCTGGTCTATCCCGGACTGGACGAAGATCCGCGTGTGGCCAATCGCGAAGCCCTCACACTTACGACGATCAGAAGTCATGACCAGTACAACACGACGATCTATGGCATGAATGACCGCTATCGCGGGATCAAGGGACGTCGCGACGTTGTGTTCGTCAACGAACGCGACCTCCTGAGCCGCGGGCTGAAGCATGGCGATCTCGTCGATATTGCCGTCGTGCCCGATGCAGAATCAAAACCGGGTGAGCGCGTGATGCGGAAACTGACGGCGGTCGCCTATCACATCGCCCAGGGCTCGATCGCGGCCTATTATCCCGAGGCGAATGTCCTGGTTGCACTCGATCATTATGACGTCAAGTCCGGGACACCTTCCTACAAGTCGACGCCGGTTCTGCTTCGCGCTTCACGAAGCTAAACGTATAGTGCACTTGAGATTCACCTTCGTTTCGTCATGGCCGGGCTTGTCCCGGGCATCCACGTCTTCTTGCGGCAGCCCCGTTAAGACGTGGATGCCCGGGCATAGGCGAGCGGAAGCGACGCCGTCCTTCGGCATAGGCGAGCGGAAGCGACGCCGTCCTTCGGCATAGGCGAGCGGAAGCGACGCCGTCCTTCGGCATAGGCGAGCGGAAGCGACGCCGTCCTTCGGACGGCTATGCCTGGGCAATGACGAGGCTTGCGATCACCGTCGATCTCACTGGCTGCGGGGCCTGGATCGACCGCACCTCAGGCGACGCGGACCTCCGCTTTATGAGCGATCCGCAATTCCGGCCGGCTAGGCTCGCGCCGCTGCGCTTCTGCTTCAGCGACGAGCTTCCTGGTCGCCTTCCGCACCTTCTCGAACGCGCGCGTCTCGATCTGCCGGATGCGTTCACGGGAGACGTCGAATTCCAGCGCGAGCTCTTCCAGCGTCAGTGGCGCATCGGTCAGATGGCGCGCCTCGAAGATGCGGCGTTCGCGGCCACTCAGTATATCAATGGCACTGGTGAGCGCCTCGTGCCGATGCACCGTCTCGTCCTGCTCGACGACGATGGTTTCGGGCGAGGGAGACTGGTCGACGAGGTAGGTTTGCCATTCCTCGGCGTCGCCATCCTCGTGGATGGGCGCATTGAGCGATGTATCGCCGGCGAGGCGGCGGTTCATGTCGATGACATCCCGCTCCGGCACATTGAGACTGGTCGCGATGGAGGTGACCTGATCGGGCCGCAGGTCGCCGCCGCTTTCGAGGGCGGAGATCTTGCGTTTGGCCGAGCGCAGCTTGAAAAACAGTTTTCGCTGGCTGGCGGTGGTGCCGATCTTCACCAGTGACCACGAGCGCAGGATGTAATCCTGGATCGAAGCCTTGATCCACCACATCGCGTAGGTGGCAAAGCGAAAGCCTTTTTCCGGCTCGAAGCGGTTCAGTGCCTGCATCAGGCCGACATTGCCTTCGGAGATGATTTCCGAGATCGGCAGACCATAGCCGCGGTAGCCCATGGCGATTTTGGCGGCGAGACGGAGATGGCTTGTCACAAGCTGGTTCCCGGCGTCACGGTCACCATGCTCGCGCCAACGTTTGGCGAGATTGTACTCCTGGCCCTTTTCGAGCACCTCGAAGCGACGAATGTCGCTGAGGTAGCTGTCGCCGACTTTCACTTTGACGAACGCGAGTTCGCGCCGGGTTCGAGAAGTAGGGCTTCGAAATTGTCCCTCAATGCTCATTGGGTCTCTCCGTCCGGAAAAGGGATGCCTTGCCTGCTCGAAGCTCGAGCTCACCCTCAATGATAGGTGGAGCGCACCGGGGAGCCATTAAATTGAGGTTTAGGACACTAAATTCGAATCTAATCGGGACGATTTGAATTTATCTCTTCGGCCTTGATGCCGCGTGGAGCAGCATCAAGGTTCCGTGACTTGCGCGGGCGAGCGGACATCTCGTTCGCCAGTCGAGCGCGTTGGATGAACGGCAAGCGGAACCGCGCGGCGGCAGCTCCGGCCGCCATTCAGTAAGCGCAGGTGTACGGCAGGGTTTCCGGGTTGTATGGCGTGTAATAGGGGCAACCCAAGCCATAGTCGTAAAAGCCGCGGCGGGCCAAATGATCGCGATGTATGCCGCCTACGTGACCGGCCCTGAGACCGCCGACATGACCTTCGCCGAGACCGCCGACGTGGGCGACGCCGAGGCCACCGATACGGGCGCCACCGAGGCCACCGATGTGTGCTCCGCCGAAGCCGCCCATGTGGCCTCCGCCGAAGCCGCCCATGTGACCTCCGCCGAAGCCGCCACCATGGCCACCGCCACCGCCGCCACCACGCGCTTGCGCAGCAGTGGCCATAAGGCTGCCGGCAAGCACGGCACTTGCCAAGACCATCATCACTCGTACTTTCATCGTATTCTCCATTGAAGGTGGCGGCAATTGCCGCCACAGGATGCGTCAAACGCCGGCGCCCAAAAAAGCAACGTCAGCGTCGCGATGAGCTGGAGATGGAGACGTTTCTTGGGGGGCACTATTAAATTCGCGTTCACGCATGTTCTGCGATTGCGCGCGCTCTCAAAAAAGCGGACGGCGCGCGCCCGCTTCATTCAGGGGGCATAGGCGCGGCGCGCGCCGTCCAGTTGCCAGCCGCATGATGTCGCCTCGAGAGAGCAAGGCGTGGCTGCTTGGAGAGATTTGGGACTGGCAGGCCATTTGCACCATTAAATAGTTGTTTAGGTTGCGCACTCACCCCTTGGTGATCGGGGTAGACCTGCTGCCATTTTTTTCCGTCAGCGGGTGTATCAATCCAGGATCATATTGGCCGGCCAGCCGTCTTTGTCCGGACTGCGGGCATAGCCGGTCCTGCCGGAGTACCTTGCCGCCGGAACATGTCTCTCAACCGTGCTTTTCTCCTGCCAACGATCGCCATTTAGGAAATACGGCGATGGCTTTGCTTGGAAATACGCCGATGGCGTTGCGAACGCGCACGTGCTGCCGAGCAAGCTGAGTGCAAGACCCAGCGGTATCAACTTTTTACCGATGTTCATGTCTCATTCTCCAGACCCGCTGCATCAGCCGGTACGGCCGACGACGGAATTATCTCGTCCTGCTCCGCGTTGAGTTTTGTTCAATGCTCCCTGAGGAGATCGAACCAGCGACCGCTTTATTCCCAGCGAGCAAGTCGTCCTTCGACGAAGCTGTTGCTACAAACTGATCTAAGTCGCGGGCCTGTTTGGCACCAATTAATAATGCTTTAGGATTGCTCGCATGGTCGTAGCGATCGGGCGGGTTCTCGGAAAGCTAAATTCGTTTTTAGTTGAGAACGTTTGGTCAGGCCGCGATGTCTATTAACCGGGGATGTATCGGAGCCATCGATGATGGATGCGGCCTTGGTTGTGAATCGCCAGATGTGGCGGGCGAGTGGTCCGAGCCTGGGCAATCGTTCTCTGCCGGAAGAGACCGCGGTGGCGCTGACGTATAATGGCGGGACCTATGCGGTGATGATGGCGACCCCCCAGGATCTCAGGGATTTTGCGGTAGGCTTCAGCCTGTGCGAAGGCGTCATCAACTCTGTTGCCGACATCGAATCGCTGGACCTCGTGCGCCTCGGTGACGGCGTCGAACTGCGGATGTGGCTCAGCGGGCCAAAAGCCGATCGCCTGCGGGAGCGGCGGCGGCATATTGCCGGACCGACGGGGTGCGGATTGTGTGGCATCGAATCGATCGCAGAAGCCATGCGTCCCGCGGCCGTCGTCGGCCACGGCCGGCAATTCTCGTCGGAAGAGATCATGGCCGCCATGCGCGACGTCCCTTCGCGTCAAACGCTCAACATCGAGACCCGCGCGGTTCATGCCGCGGCGTTTTGGGATGCGAGCCGCGGCATCGTTGCGCTGCGCGAGGACGTGGGCCGTCATAACGCCCTGGACAAGCTCGCAGGTGCGCTGGCCCGCTCGAAGGTCGTGGCGAGCGAGGGCATCATCCTTCTGACCAGCCGGGTGTCGGTGGAGATGGTGCAAAAAAGCGCCGCGATCGGCGCGCCGGTGATGGTGTCGGTTTCGGCACCGACCGCACTCGCCGTCCGAATGGCCGATGTCGCAGGTATCACATTGGTCGCCGTTGCGCGCGCGGATGGCTTCGAAGTGTTTACCCACCCCCATCGAATTTCATGTGCAGCCGCCGGCAATGTCAGGCGTGGTCCGACGACAGCGAGGGCCACGTGATTTCGGCCGCCCGCCGGTCGTGATCGCCGATCCGAAGCCCTAAAAAAAGCCCCGACAATTGTCGGGGCTTTTTGCGTGGCGTTGTCCTAACTGGCCGGCTTCGGCGCCGAGCCGGGGCGAGCTGACGACACCCGCCACACCGTGTTACCGACGTCGTCGGCGATCAGCAATCCTCCGGTCCGATCGATCGCCAGACCGACCGGTCTTCCGCGCGCGTGGTTATTGGCATCGAGGAAACCGGTGACGACGTCCTCCGCTGGGTCGCTCGGCCGTCCGTGGCTGAACGGAACGAACACCACCTTGTAACCGTTCAGGGGAGTTCGATCCCAGCTTCCGTGTTCGCCGACGAACGCACCGCCGCGGTAGTTCGCGGGAAGCTCAGTGCCGTTGTACATGGCGACGCCCAGGGGCGCCACGTGGGAGGAGAGCGCGTAATCCGGCACGATCGCCTTGGCGACGAGATCGGGCCGCTGCGGCTGCACACGTGGGTCCAGATGCTGGCCAAAATAGCTATAGGGCCAGCCATAGAAGCCTCCGTCCTTTACCGAGGTCAGATAATCCGGCACCAGATCCGGTCCGATCTCGTCACGTTCGTTGACGATGGTCCACAGCTTGTGGGTCTCGGGCTCCCACGCAAGGCCGGTGGGATTGCGCGTCCCACTGGCGAAGATGCGATGCGCGCCTGAAGCGCGGTCGACTTCCCAGATGGCCGCGCGCTCATATTCGGCTCCGATGCCGTTTTCGGTGATGTTGCTGTTTGAGCCGACCCCGACATAAAGCTTGGAGCCGTCGGGGCTCGCCACCATGCTCTTGGTCCAGTGATGATCGATGGGGCCGCCGGGAAGGTCGGTGAGCTTGGTGCCGGGCGCGGTGATGCTGGTTTGCCCCTCCTGATAGGGATAGCGGACGATCGCATCGGTGTTGGCCACATAAAGATCGTTGCCAACGAGGGCGACGCCGAAGGGCGAATTGAGGTGGTCCAGGAAAACGGTTCGCACCTCAGGAATGCCGTCGCCATTGGTGTCGCGCAACAGCGTGATGCGGTTTGCGCTTGCCACCTTGGCGCCGGCGAACCACTGCACCCAGCCGGTGATGATATCCTTGGGGCGGAAGATCGGTGCCTTCGGACCGTTGCTCTCGACCACCAGCACGTCGCCGTTGGGGAGGACGTAGAGGGACCGCGGGTGTTCAAGACCGGTCGCCAATGCATGGACCTGCAGTCCCTGCGGCACCGTCGGAGTTTCGTCTTTTCCCCATCCGACCGCTTTCGCGATCCGGATCGGTGGCATCAAATACTGCTGCACCGCGGGCAGCGGAGGGTTGGCGCCGACCTGCAGCGCCGGATCGCCGCCATTATCGTCGCAGCCGGCGAGCGCCAGCACGGAGATGGCGGCGAGGAGGACGGCGACGCGCGACCGCTTCGGTGACCGTGTAAATTCGAAGGCACGCATCATAGGGCCACTCCTTTGCGATGGCGATAAACCAAGACTGAACCCGCCCAGCCCGTGACTAATAGAATGATCACGACGAGCCCGGAAAGCGTCACGCCGGTCGGGACCACCGCGGTATAGGCGTCGCGGCTGTGAACGAAGGCATTCAGCAGTGAGAGCGCCAGCGCCAGCACATAGCCAACCGCGTGAGGCCAACCGAGCGTACGAAACCGCTTGCCGAGTGCGACGTCGATCAAACCGGCGATAACCGCGACGCCTCCCAAGATCATGCCAATGGTGATCAGCCAGATCGAGAACCTCTCCCACAGCACCTCGGCGGTGCGCCAATACATGAGATCGGTGACGAAAGCGCCCGCGAAGCACGCGATGGGAAACGGCACCAGCGCTGGAAGAATAGGTCGTCCGCGAGGCTTAACCGTCGATACCGGCTTGGCGTCGCCGATGAAAGTCGTGCCTGTCATTCTCATGTGCTGCATGTTTCAATCCTCATGAATCCTGCGCGTCTGCGCGTTCGTTGGATACAGATTGAACTCGGCGCCCCCTCCGATGCGCGCGAGCACTTCACGTTGGTGATCGAATGAATATTGCGTCGGCTTCGAACATTGGTCTGCTAAATTCGATTTTATTTTTGGAACGCCGTCCGACATCGAGCGGCATCATACGAAGGTTTATGGCTTGCGCTTCAGCGCCGAAACCGGGCGGGCAGGGCGCAACAGGCCCCGCGGCTGCCTCGCTCGTTGCCGGCCGTATCAGGTTTGTATCGGCAAGGATGAAAGCAGCTTGTCGAGGGTGATCGGAAAATCACGGACCCGCGCCCCGCAGGCGTTGTAGATTGCATTGGCGAGCGCCGCGCCGGCGCCGCAGATCCCGAGCTCGCCGATACCTTTGCTCTTCAGCGGGTTGGATTGTGGATCGAGCTCGGGAAGGAAAACCGCGTCGATGGCCGGAATATCGGCATGCACCGGCACGTGGTACTCGGCGAGATCGTGATTGACGTAATAGCCGAAGCGGGGATCGAGCGTCATGGCCTCGGTCAACGCCGCGCCCACGCCGAACGCCATTCCGCCGATCGCCTGGGAGCGGGCTGTCTTCGCATTGAGGACGCGGCCGGCCGTGAATACGCCCAGCATGCGCCGCAGCCGCAGCTCGCCGGTATCGGCATCGACGCCGACCTCGGCAAAATGCGCGCCGTAGGATTGCTGCGAGAATTCCTTGTTGTTGCGGCCGGGCTCGATTTCGCCGTCGGCCTCGATCCCGGCACCGACAAGATCGGTCAACCTTATCGACTGTTCGCCTGAGGCGATGCTGCCATCGGCAAAGCGTGCGGCCTTCACATCCATGCCGGCCTTCTGCGCGAGCTTCTCACGCAGGCTCTCACACGCCTCGAACAGGGCCGAGCCGGAACTGCCGGCGCCCCACGATCCGCCCGAACCGGCGGCTTCCGCAAAATTGGTGTCGCCCAGTTCGACCCGGATGCGATCGGTCGGCAGGCCGAGCATCTCGGCGGCGATCTGCGCCAGGATGGTATAGGTCCCGGTGCCGATGTCGGTCATCGCCATTTTCACGGTCGCGGTGCCATCGGGATTTAATCGCACATTGGCGCTCGAGCGCCGGAGCGGGTTGCCACGGGTCGCCGCGGCCATGCCGATTCCGACCAGCCATCGACCGTCGCGAACCTGTCGCGGCTTCGCATTGCGTTTGTCCCAGCCGAACCGGCGCGCGCCTTCCTTCATGCAGGCGACCAGGTGCCGGCTGGAATAGGGGATATGCCGTTCAGGGTCCTCGCTTGGCTCGTTGCGGACGCGCAGTTCGATCGGGTCGAGGTTGAGCTTTTCGGCCAGTTCGTCCATCGCGCACTCAAGCGCCATCAACCCCACCGATTCACCGGGCGCGCGCATCGACGATGCGACTGGAATATCCAGCGGCGCCAGACGATGTCGCGTCAGCCGGTTCGCACCGGCATAGAGCGTGCGGGTCTGCAGCGCCGCGCCCTCGTAGGTTTGCTCGCTGGGCAGGTTGCCCGAAAACACATCGTGGCCGATCGCGAGGATGCGACCGTCTTGATCGGTCCCCAGCCGAACCCGCTGGATGGTATCCGAGCGATGCGTCGTGACATGAAAGACCTGCTGCCGTGTCAGGGCGGTTTTCACCGGCCGCTTGAGCTGGCGCGACGCGATTGCCGCCAAAATGGCATCGGCATTGACCCAAAGCTTGCCGCCGAAGCCGCCGCCGATGAAGGGGCTGATCAGCCGCACATTCTCAACCGGAATTTTCAGGGTCGTCGCGATGACCTTTTGTCCCTGATTGAGCATCTGGTTGGCGGTGTGGAGGATCAACCTGTCGCCATCCCACATCGCCAATGTGGCGTGGGGCTCCATCATGGCGTGGCTCTGCAACGGGGTGGTGTAGGTCACGTCGATCTGGACGGGCGCGCCGGCGAACGCGCCCGCAAAATCACCGACCGCACTGTCAGCGGCAGGCGCATCGTCCGGGTGGGGGACGCGCGCCTGATCGAGGTTTTGGCGAAGCGCGTATTTTCCGTTCGACCGGTCGTACTTCACGTCCACCAGGTAGGCGGCGGCCCTGGCCTGCTCAAAACTTTCGGCGACCACGAATGCAACCGGCTGACCGTAATATGTCACTTGCGGGCCGGTAAGGACCGGATGAGCCTCGCGGTGATTGCCGGTGCCTTGCGCGGGCGCGTTCCGGTGGGTGAGCACGAGGACGACGCCCGGCGCTTTCTCCGCTGCACTTGCATCGATCGACCTGATCGATCCCTTCCCGATCGAGGATTCGACCACGAAGCCATAGAGCGTGTTCCGCTGCTGCAGTACTTCATATGCATAGACCGCGGCGCCAGTGACTTTCAGTGGCCCATCGACGCGGTCGAGCGGCTTGCCAACCACGCCCTCGGCATCCAGCGCGTTCGAGCCAACCGGCGAGTTCATTTCCATGGATCGGCTCCCTCAGGTCCGGGTAACTGCTGCCAGCACACTGTGCAGGGTTCGCCGCGTCAGCGGAATCTTGAAATCGTTGCCGCCGAATCCGCGGGCGCCCTCGAGAACCGCATCCGCGGCGGCGTTGAAGCTGGCTGGATCGGCGGTGACATTGGCCAGTTTCTCCTCCGCCTGCGCGACACGCCATGGCATGGGCGCGAGGCCGCCGAACGCGAGCCGGGCTGAGCGAATTCGTCCGCGCGCGGAATCGACGATCGCTGCGACCGAAACCAGCGCAAAGGCGTAGGAGGCGCGGTCACGGACCTTGCGGTAGATCTGCACGCCCGGAGGTGGCGGAGGCAGCGTGACGGCGGTGATGATTTCTCCGGATTTGAGCGAGGTCTCGATCTCCGGGGTCTTGCCGGGCAAACGATGAAAATCCGCGATCGGTATCACGCGGGCCTCGTCGTTGCGATTGACCGTCTCGACGCGCGCGTCGAGCGCCCGCATTGCCACCGCCATGTCGGAGGGATGTGTGGCGATACATTGATCGCTGGTGCCGAGGATGGCGTGAATGCGGTTAAAACCGGCGAGCGCCGCGCAGCCCGAACCGGGACTGCGCTTGTTGCAGGGCTTTGTCACGTCATAAAAATAGTAACAGCGCGTTCGCTGCAGCAGGTTGCCGGCGGTGGTGGCCTTGTTGCGCAGCTGGGCGCTGGCGCCCGCCAGCAGGGCGCGGCTCAAGACGCCATAGCGCTGCCGCACCCGCGGGTCGGCCGCGAGGTCGCTGTTCCGGACCAGCGCTCCGACACGCAAGCCCCCATCGGGCGTCTCCTCGATCTTGTCGAGCGGCAACGCGTTGATGTCGACCAGCGCCGATGGCGTCTCGACCTGCAGCTTCATCAGGTCGAGCAGGTTGGTGCCGCCGGCAATGATCTTTGCGCCGGGTTTTAACGAAGCCGCGGCGGCGCTGGTCGTCGAATCCGCGCGTTGGTAGGTGAAGGCCTTCATGTCGGCATCTCCGCGGCTTGCTTGATGGCGGCCACGATGTTGGGATAGGCTGCGCAACGGCAGATGTTGCCGCTCATCCGTTCGCGGATCTCCGCATCGGTCAGCTCAGGCTGCGGCGCTGCCAGATCGGCCGTGACATAGCTCGGCATGCCGTTGCGGCTCTCGGCCAGCATTCCGACGGCGGAACAAATCTGTCCAGACGTGCAATAGCCGCACTGGAAACCGTCATGTTCGACAAAGGCCGCCTGCAACGGATGCAGCTTGCTGTCCTGGGCCAGCCCCTCGATGGTCGTGATGGATTGTCCGCCATGCATCACCGCCAGCGTCAGGCAGGAGTTGATGCGGCGCCCGTCGATCAGCACCGTGCATGCGCCGCACTGACCGTGATCGCAGCCTTTTTTCGAGCCCGTCAGCCCCAGATGCTCGCGCAGCGCGTCCAGCAAGGTCGTGCGCGGATCCAGCGTCAGCGAATGAGAGTGGCCATTGATCTGAAGGTCGACCTTCACAGGAGGCGAGGGTGGCTCGCTGTCATCGACCGGGCCAGCCGCCAACACTGCGCGCGGAAGCGCGGTCAGGACCAGCGCGGTGGTCCCGGTCTCGATCACCGTGCGGCGGGTGATCTCGATCGCGTCGCGCTCTGCAGTGGGTTCGTGTTGGTCCATGGCTGTTCCGAGTTTCGTAAAGATGGTGAGGGGTGACTGCAGGAAGACGTCCGGCTTACGGCCAGGCATCTCCCTGCTGAGCGGGGGACGCCATCCGGCTTACGGCCAAATGTCGTCCGGAAGGTTGACGACAATGGGCGTCGCCGTGCTGCGCACGACCACCCATCGAAACGGCTCTGATTTCGATGGATTGATTTCCATATGCGGCAAAAAGGCGGGGACATGGATGAAGTCGCCGGTCCGCGCGCGCGCCGTATATTCTCCCTTCGCGCCCCAGCGTATTTCGCTGACGCCGGAGAGGACGTAGGCGATCGTTTCCTGTTCTCCGTGATGGTGAATGCCTGTCCGCGCCTCCGGTTCCACCTCGAACAGGCCGCCCCATATCGCCGAGGCGATACCGAGCGGCGAGGCGATCGCCGCGCGGCGTTCGGAACCCGGTGTTTGTGCGGTCCCGGAATCGAATTCGGCCGGGCTGACGATATGGATTGCGGCAAGTGCACTCATGGCATCGCTGATTATTTTTGAAAGCGCATGCCGCAGAGTTAGGTAGGGGTGAGTGGGGAACCACTAAATTTTGGTTTAACGAACTCACGTCGAATTGAGGCGGAAGGGGCCCACAACGTCGCACGTCCGCGCCGAAGTGGATTCTGAAACACGATTTATTTAATGGCAGAGCCGAAGCCGCCTTCCCATGTAGCCGGTACATCGATCAGCCAGGAGACCAAGATGAAATTCGTAATTGTTGGCGCCACCGCGCTCGCCGCCGCAGCTTTCGCAACTCCCGTTCTCGCGCAGCCCGTTGTCGAAAACCCGGGCTACTGCGCGCAGTACTACCCGGATGCAAATTGTCAGAACTACGGGGCCGGCAATCCCGTTGGCGATCCCCGTGGTTACTATGGCGACCAGAATTGGCGGAACGGCAACGCGATGATGCCGCGCCATGTATGGCATCACACTCATCGGCATCAAGCCGCCAAATGAGTCTGATAAAGACGGCGGCCGGATTGGCCGCCGTCTTCAGCGATGGAGGTTTAGCATGCCGGCATTCACGAAATGCAATGTAGCCGTACTAACGCTCGCGGCGGCACTGAGCGTCCCCTTGGCAGTCCCAGCCTTCGCCGAACCGGCTCCCGCGACCACGGCCATGCAGGATCGGACGGCTCCCTCGTTCGAGCGTGGCGAGCTCGTTCGGCTGCGTTCGGGAGGGCCGGCGATGACCGTCAACAGCGTCAACGGCGACGAGGTGGATTGCTATTGGACGGACCTGAGTGGCCAAACCAACGCTGACAAATTCCCGATCTACGTGCTGCAAAAATTTTAATGCTGAATTTGGCCGACGGGTCGCTGATATCCGCGCGATCCTTCGGAGGCCGATAACCCGCCGGGGTAGCGTTTGACACCATCGCCTGCTCCTGCATGCGAATACATCCGGAGGTGTCGCTGTAGGGCGCTCTTGGCGCGAAGCGGTCGTTTCGCAACCGAAACCGGAAGCAGTTGCGCGGAACTCTGCACTCAGATTTGAATCGCCTCGCAACAGCCGACCGTCTATGGTGTGCCTATGTGGCGCCTCGTGTTTCTGTCGATTGCTATCGTCCTATCGCTGCTGCCGGTCGTTGCGCCGGCTGCGCCGGCTCATAAACGGCCGACGCCACGCTGGCATGGCTACGGCTTCCTGCCGGGCTATTATCAGCCACCGAATAACAGCCTTCCAGCTTACGCCCAGAAAGCTTCGGTTTCGCGCATGGAGCGCCGCAACCGGCGCCCTTGGTATATCGATCCAATCCCAAGTTATTACGGGTACGATGGCGACTGGCACTATTTCGGCCGGCCTGGCTTTTACGGCGGTCGCTACAATGGCGGCAGCTTCGGCCCTTGCTGGACGCGGACGCCGATCGGGCCGATCTGGAATTGCGGCTGATTAAGCTATTGCTTAAAGGCCGCGCGCGTGCGCAACCGTTTGCCGGCAACGGCCGCTCTTGGCGCAAAGCGGTCATGTCACCTCGGGATCGGTCCCAAGCTTCTTGCGGGCGGTATATGCGCCGAGAAATTCCTGAGAGGCGACTTGATCCGCCAGGCTTCGCAGCTTCTCGGCCGAGACTGGCCCTAACACAGTTTCCACGCGGCGGTTCGCCGCTGCCCACAGCAGGTACGCCTCCCGGAGCCGCGCCTTGCCTAAGCGGGTCAGAATACCGCGCTTCGTGCGCCCGTCCTGGGGGTCTTGCCGCAGTTCAACCAGTCCGTCCCTGACGAGCGGCCGCAGCGCGTGCGTTAGCGCCGAGATTCCAATGGCTAACCGCTCCGCCAAATCCTGCAGCGTCGGCCCTTCCTGACCGCGGGCTAGTTCGCCGATCTGCGCGAGCACACCGGCCTGCGTGGCCTTTAGTCCAATCGGGGCAAGCGCCTCATCATACAATTGGCCGAGGCGACGCGACGCGCGGCGCAACGCGTTGTTTGTGCAAGCAAATTTGGCCGGCAAAGCGACTGCCTCCATGCCCTGTCATCCAGATCAACTGCTGGAGGACCACGCTTCTTTCCAATGCGTGTAAAATATAGTTGAGCACCATACCATTGAAAAGGGGCTATGCTCCCTACATGGTTGAGGGCTCAACTAATGGAGAATCCTATGTCTGTCGCCACTTTCAAGAAAATCGCGGTCGTTACCGGAGCATCCTCAGGCATCGGCGCTGTTTATGCCGACCGCCTCGCCGCTCGGGGCTACGATCTCATCCTCGTGGCGCGACGCGCCGACCGCTTGGAGGCCCTCTCGGAAAAGATTTTGAAGACCTATGCTGGCGCCAACGTTGAGGTGATCACCGCTGACCTGGCGAAGGAATCTGACCTTGTCCGTGTCGAAAAGGTCCTCGCAACGAATCCGGCGGTGCGCATCCTCGTAAACAATGCCGGCCTTGCCAGGCTTGCGGCGATTGCGCAGGCCCCCGTACAACAATCCCTGGCCCAGATAGCGCTGAATATCACTTCGGTGACGCGCCTCACCCATGCCGTCCTTCCCGCGCTGCTGTCGAGAAATGACGGAGTAATCGTCAACATTGCCTCCGTTTTAGCCATCCATTCGCTCCCGATCAGCTCCGTATACAGCGGCACCAAGGCCTTTGTGCTGAACTTCAGCCGAGGCCTTCAGGACGAACTGGTCGGGACTGGCGTAAAGGTCCAGGTGGTCCTTCCCGCCTCGACAGCGACCGAAATTTGGGATGCATCTGGCCTTCCGCTATCAGCCTTGGACCAGGACACCGTGATGTCGGCGGAGACTCTGGTGGACGCTGCCTTCGCCGGCCTCGACAAGGGTGAAACCATCACATGGCCTACGGTGGCGGATGCGAGCCTTTGGGACAAGTACGACGCTGCCCGTTCGACGCTGTTCGCCGCCACCCAGACCAACAAGCCGGCCGCGCGCTACGAAGCCATATGACATCGCTCAGGGAGCGCAAGTCGCTTCGGCTTTGGTCAAACTCTCGACACCCGAGACGGTCTATCGAGAAACGTCGTCGCCGCCAGAGAGGTCTGGAGCTTCCGCCACCAAAGGAAGATGAGGCCGACGACGACCCGCACCGTCACCTTCATTCAATATCAGGACAACATCATGCCGTTCACTCACCTAGACATCGGCGGTCCCGTCGCCACGCTCAGCCTCGATCATGCCGGTGGCAACCGGATCAACTTCGATATGCGTGTTGAGCTTAGGGAGGCCGTTCAACAAATAGAAAAGAGCCCGGCACGGGCTCTCCTTATCCGGGGCGAAGGCGGTGACTTCTGTCTCGGCGGGGATATACGGGACTGGCCAGGCACTCCCGCCGAGATCCTGCGGCCAAAGATACAGGTGTTCGCCGAGGCGCTGGACCATCTGGAGCGCCTGCCGATTCCAACCATCGCAGCTGTGCAGGGCGGATGCATGGGTGGTGGGTTCGAACTCGCGTTGAGCTGCGATCTGATCCTCGCCGCCAGGTCCGCCCGTTTCGCATTTCCGGAAGCGCGTGTCGGCATCGTGACTCTGCAGGGCGGCATGATGCAGATCGCCGAGCGCGTCGGCAGCGCGAAAGCCGCCGAGATGGTGTTCCTTTCCGAGCCGGCGACTGCCGAACAGATGCGGCAGTGGAACGTGGTCAACTGGGTCGTAGACGACGCCGAGTTCGAGTCGCAAGCCGCCGCGCTGGCCACCCGCCTCGCCGAGGGACCGACAAAAGCGTTCGCTGCGACCAAGGCGCTCTGGCGCATGCAAGCCGAGCAGGGCGTGAGGGCCGCCAAGGCGAAGCTTTACGACGTCTCGATGCCGCTTTTCGAGACCGAGGATGCGCGGACAGCCCTGCGCAATGCCGCCGAAGCGATCAATGCTGGCAAGCCGTTCCCCACGGCAATTTTTGCCGGCAAGTGAACCCGGCGGCGACCGGATTAGCGATAGTCGATGAGGAACGCACGGGCCGCTCTCGGGGACACCTATAAAGTAGGGAATGGATTTCTCTCCGCAAATCCCTCCTGGTGCCAATAAGGATAGGCCGGGATGACCCGGCTGGCCTTATCCAGGCGCTGAACCTGATCGGGCGTCAGGGCCCAGCCAATGGCTCCGAAATTTTCCGACAGTTGCGTTTCGTTGCGCGCGCCGATGATGAGGCTCGCGACGGTGGGGCGTTGAAGGAGCCAATTGAGCGCGATCTGCGTCACCGATTTCCCGGTCGCGCGGGCGATCTCATCGATCGCCTCGATGATCGTGAAGAGATGCCCGTCCTCCACGAAAGGACCGTCTTCGGGCCTCAAGCCGCGCCGGCTGCCCTCAGGCAGGGATAGGCCCCGCCGGATCTTGCCGGTGAGGCGCCCGGACGCCAAGGGGCTCCAGACGATTGCGCTGACCCCCTGGTCGAGCCCGAGGGGCATGAGCTCACTTTCGTATTCGCGGTTGGCCAGCGAATAATAGGCCTGATGCGCGACATGGCGTGGCAAATTGTAACGCTCTGCCACCGCCAGCGACTTCATCAGATGCCAGCCTGAAAAGTTCGAGCAGCCCACATAGCGGATCTTGCCGGCGCGAACGAGATCGTGGAGGGCGCTCAAGGTCTCCTCAATCGGTGTCCTGGCGTCGAAGCCGTGAAGCTGAAAAATATCGATATAGTCGGTCCCCAGGCGCTTCAGGGCTTTCTCGCAAGCGTTGATCAGATGATAGCGCGAAGAACCCACGTCATTGGGGCCGTCTCCCGAGCGGAAAGTAGCCTTCGTTGAGATGATAACGCGATGACGGTTGCCTTTGATCGCCGCGCCGAGGATTTGCTCCGCAAGTCCGGCGGAATAGACGTCGGCGCTGTCGAACATGTTCAGGCCAAAGTCGAGGCACATGTCGACGAGGCGCGTCGCCTGTTCCGCCTGGGTATCACCCCAAGCGGCAAAAAAATCGCCCTTGCCGCCGAAGGTAGCGGTTCCAAGGCTTAGTGCCGGAACGCGGAAGCCGGAACGGCCGAGATATCGATAGTCCATCAGGTTTTCTCCAACTTGGTTTTCATTCGACGGGGTTTGTTCAAGCCGTGGCCGGAACGACGTTCGACTTGCCTGGCTTGGACAGGGTCACAACGAGAAGCGATGCGACGAGGCAGAAGGCGCCGGCAACAAGCGGGGCAGGAAGATAGGTCCCAAATTCTGTCCGCGTGCTCGCGGCCCCGAAGGCGCCGGCCGGCTGCAAATGTCGCTTCTCAAATCGATCATAAGATCTCCGGGATATTTTATCGGCCGGTCGATGCCAGCGCCGTTTCGAAAGTTTCGGTGAACTCGTTCGCCGCGAGAAACTGCATCACTACGCGCAAGTCCTCGGATTCGGTGGCCCCAAACGCGGCTTCGAAGCGCCGCTGGGCGGCCTCCCACAGGGCATCCGATTTACGGAGCTTGGACCGTCCCAAGGGTGTCAGACTGATCAGCCGGTTGCGCCGGTCCTGCGGATCGACAGCGATCGCGACCAGCTTTTCGCGGGTGAGCGGCTTCAAGGTGTGAGCAAGACCGCCGGCGTCCATCACCAACGCATCGGCCAGCGAGCCGACGGTCGTCGGCTCGGAACGCCCGATTTCCGCCAGTATCGCGCGCTGCGTCGTCTTCAGGCCGCTCGGCGCGAGCGCCGCATCGTAAAGCTGCGAGATTCGTCGCGACGCCTTTCGCAATTCCGTGCAATGGCAGCGTCCTTCGCTCTCCGGTCGTGCGAACCGGGTTCTCTCGTTCATGTGATGGTCTCCGTCTTGATTTGTAAGCATATGCTGGTATTTTGTTAAACACAAGCATATGCTGGTATCCAAGGACGCTCAAAATGCAGTGCATGACCCTGTTCTCCCTTCATCCGGATAAGGGGGAAACCCCTGCGCCCGCGGACCTCAGGGAGACGGAGTTCGAGATGATACGTGGCCTCTACACGGGCGGTTTGGTTCGACAAATCCGGCTTCGCGGTGACGCCGGCGGCGCCTGCGCAATTGTGGAAGCCGCTTCGGCTGACGAAGTCGCGGAAAAGTTCAGCGCGCTTCCTCTCATCCGCGAAGGCTACCTGCAGCCTCCGATGATCGTTCCGCTGGAGCCGTATTCAGGCTTCGCTCCCCGAAACTGATGGTTCAACCGACAAGCTTGAGGAAGATATGCCGAAACTCGATGGAAAGATCGCTGTCATCACTGGTGGAAACTCCGGAATTGGCCTGGCGACGGCCAAGGTTTTCGTGAAAGAAGGCGCGCGCGTTTACATCACGGGCCGCAGGCAGGCGGAACTCGATGCCTCCGCCGCCCTTCTTGGACCGAGTGCCAAGGCCGTCCAGGGCGACGTCTCCAAGCCGGCTGATCTCGACCGCCTCTACGACCAGATCCGCCGTGAAGTGGGACGTGTCGACGTCGTTTTCGCGAATGCCGGCGTGGTGATTCCGACCCCGCTCGGCAGCCTGACGGAGGAGCACATCGACTATCAGCTGGACGTGAATGTGAAGGGCGTGATCTGGACCGTCCAGAAGGCTCTGCCTCTGATGGGGCCGGGCGGCTCGATCATCTTGAACGCCTCGATCGTCGCCTCAAAAGGCTGGGCCAATTGGAGCGTCTACAGCGCCTCAAAGGCGGCGGTCCGCAACTTCGCCAGGACATGGTCGTCGGATTTGCGGGGCCAGGGCATCCGGGTCAACGCCATCAGCCCTGGGGTGATCCCGTCACCCGCGCACGAAAACGCCGCCGCCAGCCGCGACGCGATGAACAGCTTCATGGAATACGCGGCAAGCATAACGCCCCTTGCCCGAACGGGAACCGATGAGGAGGTTGCGAAGGTCGCCGCCTTCCTGGCCTCCGACGACAGCAGCTTCATCGCCGCCAGCGAAATCTTCGTCGATGGCGGCATCGCCCAGATATGACGAACAGGCGCGAGCGCGAAGGCAAGGCTCGGATGGACGAACAGTCGTCCGCGTACCTACGACGCGGAATTCTAAAGGCGGGTTTGCTGATTGGGGCGGTTGCGGGTTTCGCGATGAGGGCGGCCGCGGGGGGGCCGCTGCACGCACTTGATGAGCAACAAGCCGAGACTGTTGGAGACGGAGAAAGGAGATCAACGATGCCGTTAGCGAGAATAGATTTGAGTAAGGACGCGCCGCCCGAGCGTGTCCGGGTAGTGAGCGAAGCGATCTGTCATGCCATGGTTGAGGTCGCCAATGTACCGTTGCATGACAAGTTTCAGGTAGTAACGCGTCATGCTCGCGACGAAATCATATACCCGGAAGAGGGTTATCTAGGCCTGAACTATACACGTGACCTCATCATCATACAGGTCACCTGGGTCGGCGGGCGTTCGGTCGACGTGAAGAAGAAATTCTTCCGCCGGATCGCTGACGAGATCCACGAGAAGGCGCATGTGCGAAAGGAGGATATCTGGATCAACCTGGTCGACACAAATCGTGAGGACTGGTCGTTCGGCGGCGGCGAAATGCAATATGCGCCGAAGTGACATGCAACGCACAAAATCGCCTGGCGCGAAACGGGGTTCGTTCGAAAAGGAAATTCATTCGTAAGGAGACATCGATGCCAACCTACGTGTGTTACCTGCCAAGAGACAGGTTCAGCCAAGATCAAAAACGTCAGATTGCGGACGCGATCACCTTTCGCCATAGCGAGGCGACAGGCGCCCCTTCTTTTTTCGTGCAAGTGGTGATCGAGGAGGCCCGAGCGGATCGCTATTTGGGGGGCGAACACACGTCTGATCACATCTGGGTCCGCGGTGATATACGTGCGGGTCGCAGCGGGCAACAGCGGACTGGCATGATGACGAAGATGATGCAGGATATCAGCCTCGTCACTGGCGTCAGGCAAGAAAACGTCTGGATCTATGTTTGCAACCTGGACCCCACGGATATGATCGAATACGGACACGTTTTGCCCGCGCCCGGGCAGGAGGAGGCCTGGTTTGAAAGTCTTCCCGGGACCCTCAGGACCTATCTGGCGAAGCTGGGAACAACAAAAGCAAACTTTAAGCTTTGAACCTTCAAGGGCGAGGCCCGCGCAAGCCCCTTCCTATGTTGGCACAAATCGGAAGAGTCCCGCCTTCTCGCGCAGCGACTTTCGATCTGATCCGACAAGCAACATCTACGCTGGGCGGGATGATCGACATCATTATTTCAATAGCATAGGCGTTCGTGGTTTTGTTCTGGATGGCGCCCTCATTGTCCCGCAGCCTGATCTGCTTCGACGATCCGACCACATGGCTGTTGGTCAGCACCAGCCCATCCGGAGAGATACCGATTCCTAAGCCGAGCCCGCCGCGCTCGCGCGCGTTCGGCATCTTTGGGCCTGTTTCGACCCGGACCACGGCGGGCCCGACGCGTTCGGTCACGCCGATCACGGCGGTGGAGTAGGCGTCGAGCATCCCCTGATCGCCGGCAGCAGCCGGTCCCGTCGCCTGCGATGAGGCGCCTTCGCCGAAGGTATTATGGGTAAAATCCGACATGCGGGAGTTCCTTTGGATGTCAGACGGGGACGCGATTTTACCCTCGCAAGAGCCTGGGCTTGCCCGCTTGCGGCGCGATGGCTGGCAGTTTTCCGAAATACAACTAGCCCGCGCGAGGGTTGAGCCCGGGTCCAACCCTTGTGCAAAATCGCGATTGGCAGTCTAATGATGATCGAGGCGTTTTTCGAACGCCTGCTAGCGCGCTCCAAAGGCTGTGGCGCGCCCATAAGGCGATGCTTGCCGAACCCGCTCGTGGAGGGGAGGAAGTCGTCGCCTTATGGGTGGCTTTCCCCACGCAGAATTCGTGGAGATGCGCATGAATCTCGATGCCTACCGGATCGCTTCGGAACCATTTTACCAGCCCGTTGGCGACGAAATCGCGGTGTTTGAGGCCGCCTTCGCCGAGCGGCTGCCGGTCATGCTGAAAGGCCCGACCGGGTGCGGCAAAACCCGCTTCATCGAGCACATGGCGTGGCGTCTGGACAAGCCCCTGGTTACCGTCGCCGCACATGAAGACATGACCGCCTCCGATCTTGCCGGCCGCTATCTGCTGGAGCCCGACGGCACGGTCTGGCACGATGGCCCGCTGACCATGGCGGTCCGATATGGCGCGATCTGCTATCTCGACGAAATCGTCGAAGCCCGGCAAGACACCACCGTCGTGATCCATCCGCTGACGGATGCGCGCCGAATCCTGCCGCTGGAGAAGCACAACGAGATCGTGCCGGCGCATGCCGATTTCCAGCTCACGATCTCCTACAACCCCGGCTATCAAAGCGCGGTGAAGGACCTGAAGGAATCGACTAAGCAGCGTTTTCTAGCGATCGATTTCGGCTATCCGCCGCCGGCGGTCGAAGCCGCGATCGTGGCCCGCGAGGCCGGGACCAATGTCGAGTTGGCCGGGACGCTGGTTGCGATCGCCGAGCGCTCGCGCAATCTGCAGGGCCACGGCCTCGACGAAGGCGCTTCCACCCGGATGCTGATCCATGCCGGACGGCTGGTGCGCGCCGGCCTGCCGCTTGAAGCCGCGGTACGATCGAGCATCGTGCTCCCCATTACCGACAATCACGATATCCGCGAGGCGCTCAGCGCCGCCATCGAGGCCTGCATTCCGTGAGCGCTGCGCTGCGACCGGTACCGCTTCGGGTAATTCCGGCGCAGCCGGACGGCGCCGTCCGCCGCGTTCATTTGCTGATGCGCCAGCGCGACGCGCTCAGGCCGCTGTTTCGCATGGCCTGGGACAATCTCGCCGGCCGCTTTGAAGCCGACGAACTCGAGGGCTGGGCCGCGGGCGTGCTGGCGCTGGCCGACGTCAATGCCGGTCCGTCCTGCCTGGTGGCGTTCTGGGAGCTCAGCCGAAATCACCCGACCGAACAAGGCATCGCTGCCCTGATCGTGGCCGCCCACACGGCTGCGAATGTTTGCCGCCACGCCGGCGCACAAGCGGCCGCAGCCACGATCATCTCTGTCGGCGTCGCGCGCCGGATTCTGGGAGCCGGTCCGGGGCTCGCGCGCTGGTGGCGCACCATGGACGACCTCGCGCGGAAGGCGCCGGAATCGGTCGAATCGGCGGCGCTGCGCATGGGCGATATCCTGGCGGCGGGGAATATCTATGCGTTCGAGAGTTTCGTGGCGGCCGGCTTGAAACTGGCAGGCGGTGACAAGCGTAAACGGCTCGCCTTCTTCAGCCTGCAGGATGAACTGGCCCGGCGACTGGTGGAGCGTGCGGCAGCCGGCGTCGGTTTCGCGGAAACCGAACGCCAGACAAAAGCCTTCGTCACCGCATTATGGGGACGGCCGCCGTTGTTGCGCAGTTTTCCCGGCGACACCGGCCAGGCGCCGCAACGCCGTGCAGGGATCGCGGGGCCGCTGATCCGCATGCCCGAGATCTATCGCGGCGTGCAGGGCGAGGCCGCATACTCTTTATATAAAGCCGCGGCGGCGCATGCCCAGGCGCATCTGGTGTTCGGGGGACCCCGCTTCCCGGTTGGCAGCCTGAAGCCGCTGCAGATATCGCTCGTCACCTTGATCGAGGATGCCCGGATCGAGCTGTTGGCGATGCGCCGGCTGCCCGGCTTACGCAAACTATGGTCGCCCCATCATGTCGCCGTGCCCGCCGGCGTCGCCGCGGCCCCGACGTTGCTGGCGCGGCTGGCCCGAGCCCTGTTCGATCCTTCCTATCAAGACGACGACAGTTTTGTCGCCAAGGGGCGCCGGATGTTCGAGGCCCGCCTGCCGCGCATCGAGGACCCGGCCATCAGCCGCGAGATCGGCATGCTCTTGGGCAACGATCTCGGCCAGATGCGCGTCCAGTTCAACGCCAAGACCTATGTCGTCGAGCCGGTCTATCGCGACGATGGTCTCGGTCTGTGGGACTTCGGGGAGGATGCGCCCGCCTCCGGTGAAACGCTCGACCTTGCCGTCGACGCCGCACGCGTGGAACAGCGCGACGACCCGGACCAGGGTCTGCTCCATCCCGACATACGCGAGGACGAAAGCAAGCACGGCCGCGCGCGGCCGGTCGCGCCGGAACAGCGCGGGATCGTGATCGCTAAATATCCGGAATGGGACCGCGCCCATGGCGTCGAGCGCCCGGAATGGACCACGGTCCGCGAGGTTGCGGCGCTGTCCGGCGACCCGCGCCTCGTCGAAGAGGCACTCGAGCGTGCCGATGCGTTGCGCAACCGGATCCGCCGGCTTGTCCGCGGCGTGCGCGTCGGCCGCACGATCCGGCTGAAGCGACAGCTCGACGGCCACGATCTTGACGTCGATGCCGTCATCGACACCGGGATCGCATTGCGGATGCGAACCGAACCCGACCCGCGGGTATTTCGCGCCACCACCTCGAAGCATCGCGATCTTGCTGTCCTGCTGCTGCTCGATATTTCGGAATCGACCCGCGATCGTCTGGCGTCCGGCACTTCGATCCTCGAGGTCGAGCGTCTCGCGGTTGCGGTTCTCGCCGAAGCCATGAGCGCGCTTGGCGATCCCTTCAGCATGCTGGCGTTCGCCTCCAATGGACGCGACGATATCGAGATGACGACCGTCAAGGCCTTCAATGAACCCTACGACCGGGTCTGCGTCGGGCGGCTGGCGGCGTTGTCATCCGGCCTGTCGACACGGCTCGGCACCGCGCTGCGCCACGCCGGCGAGCTGATCAGCCATGCCCGCAGTTTCCGCAAGCTCGTCATCGTGCTGACCGATGGCGAGCCCTCCGATATCGACGTGGCCGATCCGCTCGATCTGGTCGAGGACGCGCGACGTGCCGCGGTCGGATTGCGGGCCCGCGGCATCGACGGATTCGGCGTGGTGCTGGGATCGGGCGCCATGAATTCGGCGGTGCGTATTTTCGGACGCGGCAATACCATGCTGGTGCCCCGCGTCGAGGATCTGCCGAACCGGCTCTCCGAACTCTATTTTCGCTTGGCGCGACGCTAGATCCTCCAAATCTCGTTTAGTCATTATTCATTTGCGACGCGGCACCAAGTCGACGCCAAGTGCCGCGCGTGAAGCGAGATGGAATACCGCCTCGATACCACGCATCAGCGAACCGCCATCCGGCGCCAGCAACCGCATGGCGAGGCCTGCGCCGTTCGGGGCCGCGCTGACGCCAACAAGACATCCGCAAGCGTCCGCCGTCCCCTCGATCTCCGCGATCCCAGCCAATCGATCAGGCGGAGCGATCATCAGAACCGAACCGGCGGCGGTCATTCCGCCCAGCGCGCCGCAGTTTGCGGCAAGCTCGTCGCCGCGAACGCTGCCACGATCGGAAACCACCGGCTTGCCGTTGCTGGCTATAATGCGGGTATCGGTCGAAAACCGGGTGAACGTTCTGCCATGACGATGCGGATCGTGTGCCGCGAAGCCCTCGGCCATGATCAAAATTGCATCGGCCGCGACCGTTGCGGTCGTTCCGACGTGGAGGCTGGCGCCGGGAAAAAGCACGTATGGATCGGAAATAATGGCGCAAAAAGCGCCGTCCTTTACCGCTACCGAATGGCACATCATCGAACCCTGTGTTCGTCCGTCATGAACAACCGTCGACGCTTGTGTGGTAAGATGAAGTGCTGCACCGGTGCCGACGACGAGATCGAGTTTCAGCCGGTCCGCCGCATAGAGCCCGCCGGACGCCGACTGAAGATAAAGCGTCGCAAGGTCGGGCCGCGTCCGATCAAGTTGGAATGCACGCGTGATATGGAACGGATATCCGACATGTTGTCGGCGGAGCACGGTTCGTCCGCCGGCGAGTTCAGCGACCAACATGACTTCGGCGTCGCGGCCCGCCTCAAACGCGGAACAGAACTGCGGCAAGGATGGCATCGGCGACCGCCTCGATTCCCGCGCCGGATCGCGCGTTGGTAGCGATCACCGGCCGGCCGGCGCGGACGCGCCTGGCCTCGTCCAGCATCGGCGCAAGTTCGACGCCGACATAGGGCGCCAGATCGATCTTGTTGACGACCAGCAGATCGCAGCGCAACAGCCCCGGACCCCTTTTGCGTGGAATATCGTCGCCACCGGCGACATCGATGACAAACATCCACCAGTCTACGAGATCGAGCGAGAACGTCGACGCGAGATTGTCGCCCCCGGATTCGAACAGGATCAGCTCGACGCCGGGAAATCTGGCCTCGAGGTCGTCGCCCGCCGCGATATTCAAAGTCGGATCCTCGCGGATCACGGTGTGCGGACAGGCTCCGGCTTCGACCGCAGATACACGTGAGGGATCGATCAGCCCGGAACGGCGCAGGCGTTCCGCATCTTCCTTGGTGACGAGATCGTTGGTCACCACGGCAAGATCGACACCGCGCCGCTGTAATTCCGGGATCAGCGCCTCGATCAGCGCGGTCTTGCCGGAGCCGACCGGCCCGCCAATTCCGACCCGGGCCGCCGGCGATACCACCACCGATGCCGTGTGGCTCTCCTCGTTGGCGTGCAGCATTGACGTCACCTCAACATATAGCGACGCGCGAGCGGCACTTCGCGAGCCGGCTCGCAGGTGGCGAGCACTCCGTCGACGAACACATCAAAGGTTTCCGGATCGACGGAAATTTTTGGGCACGCGTCGTTCCATAACATGTCACGTTTCGACAGCGCTCGCGTCCCGCCGACCGGAAGCATTTTCTTGGCAAGCCCAAGCGCGCCCGGCAGATCGCGCGCGATCGCCAATGGATGCACGAAGCACGCCGACAAGGCCGCAGGCGCTCGGCCGAACGCGCCCCATTGCGGACGCATCAGCATGGGCTCGCAAGTCATCAGCGACGCGGCGCTGTCGCCCATCGCACCCCAGGCGATAAAACCGCCTTTGATCACAAGTTCGGGCTTGATGCCGAAAAACGCCGGGCGCCAGATCACAATATCGGCGAGCTTGCCGTCTTCCAGCGAGCCGATATGCGCGGCGATCCCGAACGTGCGCGCGGCGTTGATGGTGTATTTGGCGATGTAGCGCCGGATACGGGCGTTATCGCCAAAGCCGGCGCGATCCTCAGGCAGCGCGCCACGCTGCTCCTTCATCTTTGATGCCAGCTGCCAGGTCCGGCAGATGACCTCGTGGATGCGGCCCATGCCCTGGCTGTCGGAGCCGAGCATCGAGATGGCGCCGATGTCATGAAGCACATCCTCGGCCGCGATGGTCTGTCTGCGAATGCGGCTTTCCGCGAACGCCACATCTTCGGGTATCGCGGGGTTGAGGTGATGGCACACCATCGTCATGTCGAGGTGTTCATCAAACGTGTTCACGGTGAAGGGATTGGTGGGATTGGTCGACGACGGCAGGCAATGCATCTCGCCGGCGACACGGATGATGTCCGGCGCGTGACCCCCGCCGGCGCCTTCGGTATGATACATGTGGATGGTACGACCCCCGATCGCCTCCAGCGTATCCTCGACGAAACCGGATTCGTTGAGTGTATCGGTGTGGATCTGGACCTGAAAGTCGTGCTCGTCGGCCACACGCAAGCAGGTGTCGATCGCGGCCGGCATCGAACCCCAATCCTCATGTAGCTTGAGGCCCATCACGCCGGTCTCGAGCTGTTCGACCAGCGGGGCGACGCGGTGCGAATTGCCACGCCCCAAAAAGCCGAAATTCATCGGCCACGCTTCCGCGGCCTGCAGCATTTTTCCGGTGTTGAACGGACCGCCGGAATCGATCCCAACGGTGATCGGGCCAAGCGAGCCGCCGATCATGGTGGTAATTCCGCTCGCCAGCGCATGCTCGACCAGACCCGCGCTGTCGAAATGAACGTGGACGTCAATGGCGCCCGGCGTCGCGATCAGCCCTTCGCAGTCGCGGACCGTGGTGCCGCTGGAAACGATCAGGCGCGGATCGACGCCGTCCATGATGGCGGGATTGCCGGCTTTTCCGATGCCGACGACGCGACCGTGGCGGATGCCGAGGTCGCCTTTGACGATCCCGAGAACGGGATCGATGACGACGACGTTGCAAAGCAGAAAATCCAGTGCGCCCTCTGCGCTGGTGATGCCGGCCATACCGACTCCATCGCGAAGGGTTTTGCCGCCGCCATGCAGGCATTCGTCGCCATAAACCGCGTAGTCCTTTTCGACAACCGCCGTTAGCGCGGTGTCCCCGAGCCGAACGGCGTCACCTGTGGTCGGGCCGTAGAGCGCCGCGTAATCGCGGCGGTCGATGCGCGCCATATTAGGTTCCTTTGAAGCCCCGCCTCTTCGCCTGTTCAAGCGCCCGTTCGCGCACCTCGGGATCCGCACTCAATCCGTTCGTCAGGTTGTTCAGGCCGGTCAACTCGGCTAGGCCGCCCAGGGTTACGAGCGTGACTTCTTTCCACGCCCCGGGCTCAAACCGCACCGCGGTGCCGGCCGGAATATCAAGTCGCATGCCAAAGGCGGCGGCCCGATCGAACTCCATGGCCTTGTTGACCTCGAAAAAATGGAAGTGCGAACCGATCTGAATCGGGCGATCGCCGGTGTTGCGAGCCTTCAATCTGACCGAGCGGCGACCGGCGTTGAGATCAATAGCGCCGTCGGCTGCGGTGATGAGGCCGGGGTGCTCAAGATCGGGGGCCGCGCCAGGCGCCGGTCGGATCGGTTCGTGGACCGTCACCAGCTTGGTACCGTCGGGAAACACACCTTCGACCTGAATGATGTTCATCATCGCGGCGATGCCGGACAGCACGTCGTCGGTCGAGAGAATAGTCGATCCATATCCGATCAGATCGGCAACCGATCGTCCTTCCCGCGCCCCTTCGAGGATTTCATCGGTGATGATGGCAACCGCCTCGGGATAGTTCAGCTTCAGTCCTTTGGCGCGCCGCCGGCGCGCCAGTTCGGCTGCGGTAAAGATCGTCAAACGCTCGATCTCGGTGGGCGTCAGAAGCATCGTCGAGCCCCTTCAGTTGACAAAAAGACGAAGATCGGCGCGCGCATGCCGCGCGGCGGCAATCTCCAAAAACGGAATGAAGCTGGAAAGCTCGGAATCCTCCGGAACCGGCTCAGCGACCAGTGTATCGATCAGGGGAAGGCATCCGCGCAGGACCTTTTGGCCCTCCAGGGCGCCGATCGCGCCAAGCCGCACGGCCGCGGTCACGGCACCGGAGGCGGCACTGTAGACGGCAGCGATTTGCGTCAGCTTTTCATCGAGACCCATCGCCTGCCAGACAACCCCCTGCATGACGGCGATGTGGCCAAGGCAGACGCCCGAGGCGACTGCTTGGCGCAACCGCACCGCGGTGGCTTCGCCGAGCCTCGCATGCGACGCCAAAAATGATCCGCCGTTGCGGCGTGAGCCCTCGCGTATCGTGCTGCCGAAAGTCGATGCTTCGACATCACGGTCGATGTCCGCAATCGCGTCGAGATTACCGGCCGCGCGAAACGCTCGTACCAGCGCTACCCGATCGCACGTCATCCAGCGCTGCCGAATAATCGTGACCGTCAATTCGGCGAGCGCGGCTCCATCCAGTCTGGAGCGCAAGGCAACCACGCCCTCGACACCATAAGAGAAGGCAAAAGATCCGCTCGGAAACGCGCCATCGGCTTGCCAGATTGCCTGCAATACCGGCAGCATCAGCGGTGGCCCTCGTGGTGAAAATGATCGTGTGCAGCGGCATGGTCGTCATCCACTGGCCTGCCGTTTTCGCCGCTACCCTCGTCGCCTTCCTCTTGATCCAGAATGCTGACCCCGACGCGGCGCGCGGAAATCATCTCGCCAAGCCGGGCAGTGTAGTCCTCGGGCCGGCCTTCGAGCGCAACGAACAGAACCTCGCCCTGGAAACGGACGCGCCAATGAAGATTGCCGGCGTGATAGCCCAATTCGACGGCATCGCTGATCGAGCGCGGTTCGAGGCGCATCCATCGTTCAGTGGCCGCGCGCACGACGATCGCGCGCTCGCGATCGATCAAAAGGACGGCGCCGTCGAACAGCTTCTGGTGACGCGGCAAGGCGATCGCAAGTTCCTCGCCGGCGCGCGTCGTCGCCAGCAGGCGACGGCGAGCCAAATCGGCGACCGGGATATTGACCACGTCAACCGCACCGCGATGCTCGAGGCGATGAATTTCCTCCGAGAACGCGGATTCCAGCCGGCTGCCCAAGACATGATCGATGCGTAGCATCCCCAGATTTCCTTCCCGGAAAAATATGCGACCGGAACATTCATTCCACCGCCGGTACTTACGATGCGAGAAGCTCCTTCAGCTTCGCATCGATGAATTCGACGTCGTTCGGATTGGTGCCGGGGCCTCCGGCGAAGTGACCCCAGACCGAGGGAACGGGGATAAATTTAGCGTCCGGCATGTTTGCAACTTCGAACTGGCTATCTTCTGGCGGAAAGTAAAGATCGGTCTGGCCGGGCATGACATAGGCTTTGGCCTTGATCGCGCCGAGCGCCTTCTTGAGGTCGCCATGGTAGAGTTCGTTGTCGCTGATATCGCCGTTCTGCCAGGTCCATAGCATGGTCAAGAGGTTGTTCGGGTCCTTCGGCAGGAAAAATCCTTCCCAGAAGGCCACCGGAAAATCTTCCAGCGAGGAATAGCCGAGCGCCTCGATGTCCAGCTTCTGGCGATAGAACGCTTGCGAAAAACCCCAGCCGGCATAAACCCGGGCAGCCGCGCGCAAACCGCGTTGCGGCTTCTCGGTGTACCAGCCTTCCTTCCATGCCGCGTCCGCGGTGAGCGCCGCCTTGACACCCTCGAGGAAAACAAAATTGTGCCGCGAGCATTTCGCCGAACCGCAGAACGGCGCAATCAGGTCCATCATGCCGGGATAGAGCGCGCCCCAGTGGAACGTCTGCAGCGCGCCCATCGACCAGCCGGTCACAAGGCGAATATGCTCGATGCCGAATTTCTCGGTGACGAGACGGTGCTGCGCGCGCACGTTGTCATAGGCCGTCACTAACGGAAAGCGCGGGCCGTTGTAGGGTTCCGGCGTGTTGCTCGGCGACGATGACAGGCCGTTGCCCAGCATGTCCGGGATGATGATGAAGTATTTTTTCGGATCGAGCGCGCGGTCTTCGCCGACCAGCCATTCATTGTCGTAGTGCTGGCCGGAATACCAGGTCGGATAGACGATGACATTGTCCTTGCTCGGGCTGAGCGTGCCGAAGGTTTTGTAGGCCAGCTTGCAGTCGCGCAACGTCGCGTCGCGCTGCAGCTTGACGTCACCCAGATTGTAGATCTCGTAGTCGAGACTCATGGCAATTGCCTTGCTTCTTGTTCATGGACATCAGGCGTCGGACGTTGGGATGCGCGCCGGCGCAACCAACGCCGGCGCGATCGTCTCCGCATCGCCTCAGCGATGCGCCGCCACCTTGTTTGGAATTCCCTCGATCGGGGCTTCGTCCGTTCCGACCGTGGTCCGGGTGAATGATTCCACCATCTCCCGGGTACCTTCCGGATCGGCGATCCATTTGTTGTAGAACTCGTAGGGGCAGGCCGCGACGCCGCGGTCGCCTTCGCCGGAATTGATCATTCCGGTGTAGCCGCGGTGCACCAGCTTGAAGAGATGATTTTCGGATTGTCCGGTCCGGCGGGCGTCGCGGATCAGCATCTTCGAAAGCTGGGCGTACTGGATGCCGTAATCTTCCTCGCCGCATTCACCGAGCGTGCGGCCGTCAAAGCCGATGATCGCCGAATGGCCGAAGTACGAGTAGACGCCGTCGAAGCCGGCAGCGTTGGCGACGGCGACATAGACATTGTTCGCCCACGCCATCGCTTTTGCCATGATGACCTGCTGATCCTTGGCCGGATACATGTAGCCCTGGCAGCGGACGATCAGCTCGGCGCCTTTCATGGCGCAGTCGCGCCAGATCTCGGGATAGTTGCCGTCATCGCAGATGATCAGCGAAACCTTGAGGCCCTTGGGCCCGTCGGAAACGTAGGTGCAGTTGCCGGGATACCAGCCCTCGATCGGCACCCACGGCATGATCTTGCGATATTTCTGCACCACCTCGCCCTTGTCGTTCATCAGGATCAGCGTGTTGTAGGGCGCCTTCTTCGGATGCTCCTCGTGACGTTCGCCGGTGAGCGAAAACACGCCCCAAACCTTCGCCTTGCGGCAGGCTTCGGCGAAAATCTCGGTCTCCTCTCCGGGCACGACCGAAGCCGTCTCATACATCTCCTTGGAGTCGTACATGATGCCGTGAGTGGAATATTCCGGGAAGATGACCAGATCCATTCCCGGCAGGCCGGTTTTCATCCCGACGACCATGTCGGCGATCTTTTTGGCGTTGGCCAGCACCTCACCCTTGGTGTGGAGGCGAGGCATCTTGTAGTTCACGACGGCGACGCCGACCGTGTCGTTGCTCGATGAAATATCCCCGTGCAGCATATTGCTCTCCTTGCGGTTGGTTGACGGCTATACCCTTGTTTCTCGGCACTTCGTTGGGCTGGCTCCTGGATCCTCTAAATCACACTGCCATGTGCCGATGCACCATCTCATCGCTGAGTTCTGAAATCGCGCCGGCCACGACGATCCGTCCTTTCTCCATCATGGCGAACTGATGCGATGCCTGGCGTGCAAACATGACATTCTGCTCGACCAGGACGACCGTCAGGCCGACCTCCCGGTTGAGGCGAATGATGATGGCTTCGATTTCCTCGACGATGGATGGCTGGATGCCTTCGTTCGGCTCATCGAGCAGGATTATTCTGGGATTGGCGGCAAGCGCCCGCGCGATCGCGAGCTGCTGCTGCTGGCCGCCGGACAGAACGCCGCCGGCGCGCTCGAGATTGTCCATCAGATAGGGAAACAGCTCCGGCACCAGCTCCGGAATCTCCCGCTTGCCGTCGGCACGGGCGAACGCACCCATCAGGATATTCTCCCGGATGGTGAAATCGGGGATGATCTCGCGGCCCTGGGGAACGTAGGCGATGCCGGCGCGGGCACGGCGGAAAGTCGGGTCCTTGCCGATTTCGGTGCCGTCGAGGCTGATCTGTCCTTCCATCCGGTCAGTGAGACCCATCAGCGTCTTGAGCAGCGTGGTCTTGCCGGTGCCATTGCGGCCGAGCACCGCCGTCACCTTGCCGATCGGGATGTCGAGGCACACCGCATGCAGAATGTGGCTGCGGTCGTAATAGCTGTCGACATTGGTCAGTTTGAGCATCAGCCGATCCCTTTCGATCCGAGGTAGGCGGCGCGCACTTTGGGATCGTTCTCGATCTGCTCGACATTGCCCTCGGCGAGAACCGAGCCGAGATGCAGGACCGTGATGCGCTCGGCGATCTCGCGTACGAACGCCATATCGTGCTCCACCACGATCAGGGTGTGCTTGCCCTTGAGGCTGTTGACGATCTCCGAGGTCTTGTGGGTTTCCGCCTGCGTCATGCCGGCGGTCGGCTCATCGAGCAAGATCACTTTCGGATTTTGCGTGATCAGAAGCCCGAGTTCGAGCCACTGGGTCTGGCCGTGGCTGAGATAGGCCGCCAGGCGGCTGGATTCCTCCGTGAGCCCGATCAGATCGAGGACGCGGTCGACATCCTGCTCAGCCTGTTTGCTGAAACCGAAGCGCAGATTGGCCAGTACGCCGGGATTGCGGCAGCTTGCGACCTCGAGATTGCGGCGTACGGTCAGATCCTTGAAGATGCTTGGAATCTGGAACTTTCGCCCGACCCCGGCGCGGGCGATTTTATGTTCTTCCCAATTGGTGATGTCGGTGTCGTGCAGAAACACCCGACCTTCCGTGCTCTTGGTCTTGCCGGACACGAGGTCCATCAGGGTCGTCTTGCCCGCGCCGTTGGCGCCGAGCAGGACCCGCAGTTCGCCGTCCTCGACCGTCAACGACACCCCATTGACGGCTTTGAAGCCGCCGAAGTCGACACCAAGACCATCGATCGTCAGTGCGATTTGAGCCATCCCACTCACTCCGCCAGCTGGGAGGCGTCGGAAGTCGTGACATGGTGTTGCGACGACCCCTTCCGGCGCATGAGGAGACGATCGACCAGATCGTGTGCCAGGCCTGCGAAACCCCGCGGCAGATACAGGACGACGAGGACGAAGATCAATCCGATGATCACCTTCCAGGCCTCGGCAAAGCCTTCGGTCTCGCTGACAGTCGCCGAAATCATGTTGATGACGATGGCCCCGATACAGGCACCGAGAATCGACGAACGGCCGCCGACCGCGGCCCAGACCACCATGGTGATGGAGAAGGTGAGGTCCATGAAGGTCGGCGAAGCGAACTCCGAGACCACGACGTAAAACATGCCGGCAAGACCCGCGATGCCGGCCGAGACCGCGAAGAAGAACGTCTGATAGACGGTTACGTCGAAGCCGAGATAGCGTGCGCGATTCTGGTCGTCGCGTATCGCCTGCAGGATCAGCCCTGCCCGGGTCTCGATCAGTAATCGCGCGCCGGCGAGAACGAGGCACAGCGCGATGGCGACGAAATAATAGGTCGGCACGATGTAAGGGTCGAACTCGAATTCTCCGATCTTGAACCAGCCCAGATCGGTCAACCCATTAAACCCGTTGGTAATGGGCTGCGCATCGATGACCACGAGGCGCACCAGCAGCACCAGCGCCAGCGTGATGATCGAAACGAATACGCCTGAAATGCGCTTGCGGAACACGATGGTTCCGATCACGGTGGCAATGGCAACCGGCAGCACGAGTCCCATGAAGACGCCGAACCACTGATGCTGGAACGGCAGCCACAGGAACGAGGCCTTGTTGATGCAGCACAATTCGGTCGGCGATCCCGGCTCGGCGTTCCACAGCATGAAATCCGGTACCGGCTTGTCCGAGCCCTGCTGCAGGCTGGTCGGACTGGCGAGCTTCAGCGACATCGCCAGCATGTAGGCGCCGGCGCCGAAGAACAGTCCCTGGCCGAGGTTGAGGATTCCGGCATAGCCCCACGACAGCGCCACCGCGACGCCGAGCATGCCGAACACCAGATATTTAGCGATACGGTTGAGCCAGAACGGCTCGAGCACCAATGGCGCGCACATGATCAGCGCGAAGAACGCCAGATAGATCGCTATTTCGATGCGGCGTTTTTCCGACATCGCTCAGCGCCCCTTTAGCGGAAACAGGCCTTTGGGCTTGAGGATGATGATCATGATCACCACGCCGAACACCACCGCTCTCGCCAGAATGTCGTTGGTGCCGGCGGCGACCAGCCCGTTGATCTCGCCGAGGATGCCGGCTGAGAATACCGAGCCGAGCAGGCTGCCGACGCCTCCCATCACCACAACCATGAACCCGTCCACCACCATCGGCGTCCCCATGTCGGGGAATACCGTCTTGAACCCGGACATCATCACGCCGGCGACGCCGGCAAGGCCAGAACCAAATGCAAATGTCAGCGCGTTGATCCGCCCCACGTCGATGCCGCAGGCCGCGGCCATTTTCGGGCTGCGAATGATCGCGCGTACCTGGGTGCCAAACGGCGTGCGATACATGATCAGCCAGGAAACGCCGGTGAGCACCGCGGTCACGACAATGATGAAGGCGCGATAGCGGTTGATCTCTGCGCTCCCCACCATGAACGTGCCCTGCAGGACGGCTGGAACGCTGACGTTCTGGAGCCCGGGCCCCAGTCCCGCGATGTGGATGCCGAAGAACGACAGACCGAGCTCAAGCCGCACCGCCTGCTGGATCAGGATCGCGATGCCCCAGGTTGCCAGCAGGGTGTCCAGCAAACGGCCGTACAGGCGGCGCACGATGACGCGTTCGATGCCAAGCCCGATCAGCGCGGTTGCAATGAAGGCGAGCGGGATGGCCATGAAGATATCGGCCCCGAGCCAGATGCCGGTCAGCACCGTGACGTAGGCGCCGATCATGACCATCTCGCCATGGGCCATGTTGATGACGCCCATCGCGCCATAGGTGATAGCGAGACCCAGCGCCACCAGCAGCAGGATCGAGCCGACGCTCAGGCCGATGAACAGGACTTCGAGCATTCAGTACAACCTCATCCCGACGTCTACCGCGCTTTGCGCGGTAGACGATGTCGACGCCAGGCTCAGATTTTCAGCTTTGACGTATCAAGCCCCTTGGCGGTGCAGAACAGGTTGCTCTCGGTCTCGCCATAGGCCACGTAAGGCAGCGGGATGACCGGCTCCTTGTAGGCGTCGATGATCTTGCCCTGTCCGTCGGCCTGCCATTGCGCAATCCGGGGCGTGAGGTAGGTGTGCAGGTTGTCGGGATCGATTTTGACGTGACCGTTCGGGGCGTCGAGTTCCTGTCCCTTGACGGCGTCCCTGATCGCGGGCGGCGTCAGTTCGGCGGCCTTTTCAACCGCCTGCTTCCACAGGAAGACCTGGAAGTAGGACGACTCCAGCGCGTGATGCGTCACCGCCTTCGGATCCTTGACGAAGGCACGATAGCGCTCGACGAACGCCTTGTTGCGGTCGGTGTCGATGGCCTGGAAGTAAGGAAACGAGGTGTAGCTTCCGACGGCGTATTCCGGGCCCATCGCCGCGATCTCGATCTCCGAGGTGACGGTGGCGCAAATCGGCAGTTTGTCGTGGGTGAGCCCCTGGTTCTTGTATTCGCGGTAGAACGCGACGACCGAGTCGCCGACGACGTTCGACAGCACGACGTCACAGCCCGATCCCTTGATCTTGTTGACCATCGAGCCCCATTCCGAGTGGCCGAGCTCGAGATATTCGTCGGCAATCCACTCGCCGCCGTTTTTCTCGATCAGGATCTTGCATACCTTGGCCATCTCGCGCGGATAGATGTAGTTCGAGCCGACGATGAAGAATTTCTTCTTGCCGAGCGTCTTGATGATCCAGGGGATGAAATTCGAAAGCTGCTGATTGGGAACGGCGCCGGTATAGACGACGTTCTTCGAGCACTCGAAGCCTTCGTAATAGGTCGGGTAAAAGTACAGATTATTGCGCTTCTCGAACACGGGCAGCACGGCCTTGCGGCTCGCCGAGGTGTAGGAGCCGAACACCGTCGGCACGCGATCCTGGATCACGAGTTTTGAGGCCTTTTCGTTGTAGGTTTTTGGATCCGACGCGCCGTCCTCGACAATGGCGTTGATCTTCATGCCTTTGGCGCCGCCGGAAGCATTGATCTCGCTGATCGCCATCAAGGTGGCGTCATGAAGCGATTTTTCGATGATCGAAAGGCCGCCGGTCAGCGAGAACAGCACGCCCACATTCACCGTTCCTGCGGCGCTTACCGGACTGGAGATACTAGAGATGATGTAAGGCGATGCGAGCGCTCCGGTGGTCGCAAGCATGCTGCCCTTCAAGAACTTACGCCGATCAACCGACATGGTGACACTCCCCTTATGGCCACCCCCCAGCTGGAGGCAAGCCGGCTCCGTTCGCGCGGAAAGCGCGTTGTTTCGAACCGAAAGAATTCCAGATTCCCGCGAGGCCGGCGGATCCGATCCGATCCGTGCCGATTCCCGGTCGCCAAAAACAAAAAAGCCCGACAGATCCTCGCGGATCTTTCGGGCTTACCTAGCCAAGCCAAACCAACGTCATTGGTGGTCCGGCAAAACTGCGATCAGAACTTTTCGTTCCATCGCAGCTGCACAAAATTAAACATCTTTTGCGCGGTACTGCAAGAGTTCATTTGCATGAATGATCGCAGCCGCCATGTCATCCATCGACAAGCGTTTCGCCATCGCCTGGCGGCGAATGCTTTCGTACGCGTCGGCTTCACTCAACCCCTGGCCATCCATCAGGATCGCTTTGGCTTTCTGGATTCGCTGCAGGCCGGAAAGTTTGCGTTCCAGTTTGCGGATTCGCTTTTCGGTTTCGCGTTTCTCGAGCCAGATGCTGCGCGCAATCGTAAGGTTGGTGAGCAGGCCGAACGGGCGGATCGGTCGCTCGATCACGGCGACCGCGCCGACCTCCAGTACCAGCTGCAGCGTGGATGGATCCTCGTAGCCCACCACGGCAATCAGGGTTGGCCGCGGCCCATCGCTCGATTTCAGGAGGCGCTGAATATCGTCGCGAACGTCGTGTTCGACCGCAAGCAGCATCACATCGGAGCTGTCGGTCCAGCATTCGGGGACCGGCCACAGCGTCTCGACCATGCAGCCGATGCGGCGAAGATGCTCGACCAATCGAACGCGTTCATTGTCCGGCGGATGAACTACCTGGACGCGCAGGCCACGAAGATCGCGAAGGATTTGGATCGCCACCGACTGCTCCCGCGCTCAGAACCCTCAGTGGCTGACCGTCTGAAGGTCGTCAACCGACCAGTCGTCAAGGCTCTGTACGACACAGTAAGGGTCCGGCTTGATCCGAACACCAGGATTCCAGACCGTCTGGAATCGACCGAATTTGTCCAGGCGCGCGATCCGCGGCCAGAGATAGGTGTGGTTGTTTTCCGGGTCGATCCGGACCCGTCCCTGCGGTGCGTCGAATTCGGATTCGCGCAGCTCCTTAAGGACCCGCTCCGGATCGTCCGATCCACAGCGGGCGAGCGCGCGCATCGCCAGATGCAGCTGGAAATAGGCGGCTTCCGCGCATGCCGTTACCGGCGCATCGGGGCCGTATTTATTCTTGAAGCTGTCGACGAAACGCCGGGCGGAGGGCGACGAGGAGGTTTCGAAGAAGGGTGCCGCGGTGATATGGCCTTCGGCAGCTTCGGGATGCATCTCCGCAACTTCCGCTTCGCTGGTGGTCAGGCTCGCGATCGGCATCTTGGCCGGATCGAATCCGGCTTTCCGATAGGCCTCGTAGAGTACCGAAGTGCCCCGGCCCACCACCGTGGAAAAGATGACGTCCGGAGAGGTCTTCTTGATCCGGTTGATGACCTTCTCGAAATCCGGAGATTCAGCCCCGAGCGGAACGTAGATCTCGTCCAATACCTTGCCGCGGCCCTGCACCACGAAGTCGGCCATCAGGCGATTGGATTCGTAAGGATAGATGTAGTTCGATCCCACCAGCAGAAACCGATTGCCGTAAGTGGACAGCAAGAACTTTGCGAGCTGCAGCGAATTCTGGTTCGGCGCAGCACCGGTGTAGATGCAGTGCCGCGAATATTCGAACCCTTCGTAGAGCGTCGGATAAAACAGCAAACCGCGGTGGCTTTCGACGACCGGCAGCACCGCCTTGCGGGTGCTCGACATGTAGCAGCCGAACAACAGGCGGATACGGTCGACCTGAAACAGCCGCTCGGCCAGGCTGCGAAACTGTTTGGGGTCGGACGCCGGATCGTAGATGACCGGCTGGATCATGCGATCGAGCACGCCTCCGCTGGAATTGATCTCCTCAATGGCGAGGAGCGTCGCATTCAGCTGCGATTGTTCGACGGCGGAAGTCACTCCCGTTTGAGAGAACAGTACCCCCACACGCCAGGGAGCATCGGTGTTTTCGCTAAAACTCATGAGCCTGAGGTAGACCATCTGGTGGTAAGATCTGAGCGACCTTACGTCAGATCGCCGGAAACTCAAATCGCCTTGCCTGAGGGGCGCGGTTTCGCGTCGCCGGACTCGACACCCCGCGGTCAACCCGTCGGCCGGCGACCATGCACGTGCCGGCCGCGCGCATCTCCGAAGCGCTGCGCTCGGTGGTGGACCTGACGCCCCGCGGCATCATCGAGCGACTGGATCTCGCCAGGCCGATCTACCGCCCCCACTGCTAGCTTCGGTCATTTCGGCCGAACCGGCGGAGAAGCCGGCTCTTTCACCTGGGAGCGGCTTGATCTGGTGGACGCGCTGCGCGCCCGCCTCGGCTGAGGAGATTAGGCAGTTTCTTCAATATCGGCTTCAGGCCGGCGCCATGAACCGAACGAGGCAAAGGCTAACGATAAGAAGAAATAATAGCGACAATGTCACGGCCGCCGTAACTCTTGCTCCGACACGGCTGACGACCCGCAGGTCGACCCCGAGCCCGAGTGCCGCCATCGAGAGAATGGTCAGGATACTTGCCGTCTTCTGCAGCGGAAAAATCGCAACATCGGGGACCAATGACAGCGAACGAAATGTCGCCAGCAAGAAGAAGCCTGCAATGAACCACGGCAACGCCTCAAAGATTCGGCTCTTTTCCGGACGGCTCGAGGATCCCTGGCTTCGAAGGTCTCGTGCGAATACCGCGATGCAGGCGACCACCGGGCCGAGCATCATCACTCTTACCAATTTCACCAAAGTACCAATTTGCGTGCTCACCAGGCCTGCTGGTATTGTCGCAGCAAGCACTTGCGGCACCGCGTAGACGGTCATTCCGGCCAGGATTCCGTACTGCGTCTCCGACATTTGAAAAAGTGGTATTAGAAGCGGCAACCCCAGGACGATGATTACGCCGAGGACAGCGGTAAAAGAAATGGAGGAGGCTACATCATCGGTGCTCGCTCCGATAACGGGCGCCACCGCCGCAATAGCCGAATTGCCGCATATCGAGTTGCCACAGGCGATCAGGATCGAAAGGCGAATCGAAAGACCGAGAGATCGGCCGATGCCGTAGCTGACCGCGATGGTCAAAATGACGATCGTGACAATCGCGCCCAACAGCACAAAACCCGATGCTGCGATCGCAGCGAGCGTGACCGAAGCTCCAAGCAACGCTACGGCAACTTCCAGCAATTGCTTCGCGCTAAAAGCGATCCCCCCAAGCCAGCGGGGCCCCGGCTTCCAAACCGTGCGGATTGCCGTTCCGAGCAAAATGGCGATGACAATAGCTTCGACGTACGGGTGCCCGAGCGTCCTTTCTTGAAGCGCCTGAATTGTCATCGCGACCACCGCGACGAGCGTGCAAAGCGCTATTCCCGGAATTCGGGCGGCAACCCCCGCGGGCACAGCAGCGTAAAGACGAGGCTTGTTTGGGAGGTCGAGCGGATTTGACACGCAATGTCCTTTGATGAAAGAAAGTTATGCGCTACCGCATCAAAAATAGGAAATATCAATTCCGACTACCCCAATAGAGAGAGGTTATGTCCCTCAACCTCCATCTGCTTCGCCTGTTCGCCACCGTCGTCCGACATGGAAGTTTTTCGCAGGCCGCTGAAATTCTCAATATCAGCCAGCCTGCGATTTCAAAAGGCGTGCGGGACTTTGAGCTTCAGGTCGGCTGCCGCTTGCTCAATCGTTCTCCAAAAGGGGTCGTGCCCACGCCGGAAGGGCTTGCGTTGTCGCGACATGCGGAAGCGCTATTTGCAGTGGAGCGCGCCGCCGAGGAGGAACTTTCCGCATTACGGGGCCTGCACAATGGCTCGCTCAGGATCGGCGCGAGCACGACGATCGCGACCTACATGATCGCCGGGTATCTCGGAGCATTTCACCGCGCTCATCCGGGCGTCGATCTTCACCTTGTCAGCGCCAACACACGCGACATCGCCGACCAAATGGTCAAGCAAGATATCGACATCGGCCTGGTGGAAGGGCCAATCGAGGATCGGAATCTGATTGCCAAACCCTGGCGTACGGATGTCATGAAACTTATTGCCGCTCACGACCATGCATTTGCGGCAGCGGTTGAACCAATAGATCCCAAGCGGATAGAAAACGAGATTTTTATCGTGCGGGAGCCGGGTTCAGGAACGCGGGAGGTAGTTGCACAAGCGCTCGCCTCCCATGGTATCGAACCGGCCCGCACCCTGGAAATAGGCAGCACTGCGGCGATCAAGCAAGTGGTTGCCGCCGGGCTGGGCGTATCCATCGTCTCGGCTGTGTCGGTAAGGGATCAGGTAAAACTCAAACGCTTGAAAATCGTCGCGATGCGCGATGTGACAATCAAGCGCCAATTGTGGCAACTAGAACTGCCCGGTCGCGTCGCGATGCCTGCGGCCCGCGCCTTCGAGAAGATGCTCGCGGATCATAAAGCTCTTGCCGATGAAAAATCGGACTAGAATCTATCGCGTAATTTGGGAGCTGACCCGCTGTACGTCGACAGAATGAAAGGGATAATCCGGCGAAAAATATGCAATCCGAGAGGCAACGATAACAATTGCCAGCAGCCAGAAAACACCCTGACCGACGCGGCTCAGAACTATCGACACCGCCTTTGGCGATTCTTCTTCACCGCGTGTATTGGCGGGCAAGGCCAAGCCATAAGGGTCAAACGTTTCAATCGACATCTCAAGCTCCGGCATCGCGCCTGCTCGACTATGTCGTAAAATCCGCCGCTAAAACAATAGTTGGAACTTTCAATGTTTTGGCTCGTAGAACGCGATTCTCCTCTCAATTGACGCGGCAGCAGATGTTCTCGTTCTTGCAGAAATTTTTGTTGTTGCGAGAATAAAATCGAGGGGGCGAGCGGCACGGGGAGGGGATGATCGTCACCCGCCCATGTGCCAACCGCCGTTGAGGTGCAGGACCTGGCCGGTGACGAACCGGCCGCTTGGCCCCACCAGATAGCGCACGGCGCCTGCCACTTCCTGCGGCGTGCCCGGCCGGCCGGCCGGTACGGGCCGGTCCCTGAAATGCCGTGGCACGGCGTCATGCCGCTCGGTTCCGATATAGCCGGGCGACACGCAATTGACCGTGATTCCGTCCGGCGCCCATTCGGTCGCGAGCGCCCGCGTCAGTCCCACTACGCCGGCTTTGGCGGCTGATACATGGGTGCGTCCGGCGATGCCGGTGTGGGCCGCCACCCCGCCGAGGGTAATGAAGGTGCCCCCGCCGCCGCGGCGCAGATGGGGTCCGGCCGCCTGCGCGCAGAAGAACGTGGCGTCGAGGATGCTCGATACCACGCGCCGCCATTCTTCGACGCCGATGGTCTCGATCGGACCGTCCGACCGGAGCGCCGCGTTGGCGACCATCATGTCGAGCCGGCCGAAGGCACCGACACATGCGTCGACGACCCGTGCGGCTCCGCCCGGCTCGCCAAGGTCGGCGAGCGCGACCTCGGCCCGGCCGCCATTCGAGCGGATGAGGCTGCAGGTCTGCTCGGCGTCCTGCCGGGACGTGCGCGCCGCAACCAGGACGGCGGCGCCCGCCTCGGCGAGTTCGATCGCGATCGCACGACCAATGTTGCGTGCGGCCCCGGTCACGAGCGCGACCTTGCCGGCAAGCTCCCGCATGCCAGGCGATGCGGAGGGGGGAAGCGTCATCGTTCGATCTCCGCAGTCGCGAGATCATGCCGGGCGGCCGCGAGATGAAGGCGCTCCACCATCTGTCCGTCGACCTGGACGACGTTGCGCGCGGCATTGGCCGGGTTGTCGTCGAAGGCCGCGACCACCTTGCGGGCCCAAGCGAGCTCCGCCGCCGACGGCGCAAAGGCAGCGTTGCAAGGCTCAATTTGCCGGGGGTGGATCAAGGTCTTGCCGTCCATGCCGAGCTCGCGGGCCTGGGCGCATTCGATCGAGAGGCCGTCGCCGTCGTCGAGTACGTTGTAAACTCCGTCGAGGATGGCGAGGCCGCAGGCGCGCGCCGCGGCGACGAGTGTCGTCAGCCACGGCACGAGCGGCGTCCGTCCGGGCGCGGCGCGCATGCGCGTATCCTTGAGAAGATCGTTCGTGCCGACCACGAACGCGCCGAGCCGCGGTGCCGGCCCGAGCGCTGCCTCGGCGATGGCGAGCGCATCGAGCATCGCGCGCGGCGTCTCCATCATGGCCCAGAGACCGACCGTCGCGGGGCAGGCCGAGGCGTCGAGCGCCGCTTGCACGTGGATGACATCCCCGGCGCGATCGACCTTGGGCAGCAGCACCGCGTCCGGCTTCGCCGCCGCCACAGCCTCTAGGTCGTCGCGGCCCCAGGGTGTCGACAGGGCGTTGATGCGCACGACGACCTCGCGGGAGCCGAAGGCGCGGCTCAACACCGCATCGCAGACCTGACGACGGGCGACCGCTTTGGCCTCCGGCGCCACAGCATCCTCAAGATCAAGGATCAGCACGTCCGCTGCCAGGCTCCTCGCTTTTTCGATCGCGCGGGCGTTCGATCCCGGCATGTACAGAGCGCTACGGCGCGGACGAAGCAACGGCATGGACGGTCCTCCCTTGCAGCACTTTCAAGCAGGCTGGAAAGAAAATGCTTCATTCATAATGGGCCAGGCGCTCATCCAATTCAGTCGACCGGAAAACACGTCAGACCGTGGTTGCATGGGACGTCGCGAAGCCATGTTGCCAAGGCTAGCGGGACGTAGTAGTAATAGCAACAACTAAGGCGCGGGATCTCTGGAGGCAACATGGCGCCGATACGGCGGATCGAGGTAAGGCGGCTCCGGATGCCGCTCATCAAACCTTACCGGTTGTCTTACCGGACCTTCGAGGAGTTCGAGCCCTTCGTGGTCCTGGTCGAGGGCGCCGATGGCACCACCGGGTTCGGCGATGCGCATATTTCGCCGGGATCCAGCAGCGAAACCCGTGAGGGCGGCTGGGCCTTTGTCGCTGACCACGCGCCCCGGATGATCGGGCTCGCGCCGGAGGACGCCAAGGCCCTCGTGCTGCGGGATTTTTCCCAGAGCAAGGCCGCCACTACCGCGCTCGTTTCGGCTGTCGAAGTATTCGAGGGGCTTGCGCTGCTTGAGATTCCCAAAGCGACCACGCTGCCGCTGCTCGCGCCCGTTGGATCACTGACCGAGGCGGAGATCGCAGCCGAGGTCGAAACACTGCTGGCCGAGGGGTTCCGGACCTTCAAGGTGAAGGTCGGCAAGGATGTCGAGGCCGATCTTGGTCGCGTGGCGGTGATCCAGCGCTGCGTCCGAGGACGGGCGACGCTGCGGCTCGACGCCAACCGGGCTTTTTCGCAGGCGCAGGGCATCGCCTTCGCCTCGCGTCTCGACGCACAGGGGATCGAGCTCTTCGAGCAGCCCTGCGGGGCCGAGGAATGGGAAGCCAACGGCGCGGTGGCGGCCGCTTCGACCGTGCCGCTGATGCTCGACGAGCCGATCTGCACGTTGGAGGATATTGCGCGGGCCGGCGACATGGCGCAGGTCGGCTTCTGCAAGCTGAAGCTCAAGCGGTTCGGTAGTCTCAAGCGGCTCAAGGAGGGGCTCGATGCAGTGCGGGCGCACGGCATGGAGCCGGTTTTGGGCGACGGGCTCGGCAGCGAGATCCAGGGCTGGCTCGAAGCCGCGGTTGCTCTTATGACCATCACCAATGCGGGCGAGTTTAACGGCTTCCTGAAGCCGCAGGACCGCCTGTTCGAAAATCCCATTGCCTTCGCGGACGGCGCAATCCGGCTGCCGGCGAACTACCGGCCCCGACTCGATGCAGCGGCGCTCGACCGATTCACGGTCGACCTCATGAAATTCGGCACCTGAGACACAAGGATCACTGATGGCACATGAAGAAGCACTTGCGGCGCTTGACCGGCGCCGCGCCGAGGCGAGCCGCATGGGCGGCCCCGACAAGCTGGCCAAACGCAACGCCCAAGGGCAACTGAGCGCCCAGCAGAGGCTCGACGCTCTCGTCGACCCCGGAAGCTTCCTCGAAGTCGGCCTGCTCGGTGCATCGAGCTACGATGCGGAGGCCGCCTCGACGCCGCGCGACGGCAAGATCACCGGCTTCGGCCGCATCGACGGGCGGGACGTTGGCGTGGTCGTCAACGATTTTACCGTCAAGGGCGCCTCCACAGGTGCCACCAATTCCAAGAAGATGGGCTACATCCGCAAGACCTGCACCGAGAAGGGCATGCCGTTCGTGCATGTCGGCGAATCGACCGGCGCCCGTCTGCCCGACGCGATGGGCTCCAAGGGCATGGGCACGATGCTCGGAAACGACACGACCCAGTTCCGGCGCATGCGCGACACGCCGTGGGCCGCGGCCGCCCTCGGCACCTCCTTCGGATCCTCGGCATGGCTCTGCTGCTGCTCCGACTTCTCGGTGATGAAGAAGGGCTCGATCATGTCGGTGTCGAGCCCGCGGCTCGTCTCCATGGCGATCGGCGAGCAGGTCGATCTGGAGGCGCTCGGGGGCTGGCGTCTGCACGCCGAGCAGACAGGATTGATCGACCACTTCGTCGATACCGATGAGCAGGCGATGGTGGCGCTCCGCACCTTCCTGTCGTACCTGCCGAGCCACAACGGCGAGGTCCCGCCCAACGCGCCCGTGACCGAGGGGTCGGGAGAGGACCAGGAGCGCATCCTCGCGCTGCTGCCGGAGAAGCGCACGCAAGTCTACAACATGAAGGCGATCATCGAGGTGATCGTCGACCGCGGTTCCTATTTCGAGATCAAGCCGCGCTTCGGCCGCCCGGCGACGGTTGGGCTTGCGCGCCTTGGCGGCATGTCCGTTGGCATCATCGCCAACAACCCGCAGGTCGGAGGCGGGGCGCTATCCGCCGAGGCCTGCCGCAAGATCATCGATTTCACCGTGCTGTGCGACAGCTTCAACATTCCCATCGTGCGCCTGATCGACACGCCTGGTTTCGTGGTGGGCCTCGATGCCGAACGCCGCGGTGCGCCAGGTCACATCATGAACTTCATGAATGCGACCTGCCTGACCACGGTGCCGCAGATCACGGTGATCTGCCGCAAGGCCTATGGCCGCGCCTACGTGGCGATGGGTGGAGGCGCCCACAACGACGCCATGCTGGCCTGGCCGGGTGCGGAGGTCAGCTTCATGGATCCGGTATTTGCGACCAGCATCGTCAAGAACAAGTCGCCGGGCGACGACGGCTTCGAGGACGCGCTGGCCGATATTCAGAAGGATCTCGAGATTTGGGACATGGCGCGCATCTTCTCCGCCCAGGACGTGATCAAGCCGCAGGAAACCCGCGCGACCATGATCCGCCTGTTCGACATCCATCGCCGGCGCCGATCCGGCGGCATTGGCCAGCACCTGATGCGTACCTGGCCGACCAGCTACTGACGGCCGCACCTCTACAGGAGTTATGATGAACCCCCAGTCCAGCGAGGCCCGCGCCGCGGACGCCTTGATCGCCGACGCACTGGCGCATGGGCGCTCCGCCCTCGATGAGAAGGCAGGCAAGACGCTGCTCGCCGCCTACGGCATCCGGACGCCGCGCTCGGCGCTGGCGACCAGCGCCGCCGATGCGGAATGCCGGGCCACCGACCTCACTCCGCCGTTTGCCGTCAAGGTGGTTTCCCCTGACATCCTGCACAAATCGGATGCGGGAGGCGTCGCGCTGGGGCTTCGGGACGCCGGGGCGGTGCGCGCCGCGGTCGAGGCGATGGCGACAAAGCCCGCCATCGCCAAGGCTCGCGTGGAGGGATGGCTGGTCGAGGAGATGATCCCGCCCGGCCGCGAGGTCGTGGTCGGCGGCCTGCGCGACCCGCAGTTCGGACCGATGATCATGGTCGGCCTCGGCGGCGTCTTGGTTGAGGTGTTGAAGGACGTCGCCTTCCGGATCTGCCCGATCGACGCGGCGGAGGCTCGCGCGATGCTCGGCGAACTCAGAGGCCATGCGCTGCTTACGGGCTTTCGCGGCGAGGCCGCCGTCGACACCGACGCGCTGGTCGACGCAATGCTCCGGATCGGCGGCGCGGACGGGCTCCTGATGCGGCACGCCAACACGGTGGCCGAGCTCGACCTCAATCCGTTGATCGTGTCGGCTTCCGGCGCCGTCGCAGCCGACGCACGTGTCATGCTCGAGCCGGCCGCAGCCGGCGCCGTGCCGCCGCCCAGCGATGCGGCCGACCCGCTCGAAACCTTCCGGCCGCTGTTTGCGCCACAGACGGTGGCCGTGCTCGGCGCCTCGACCAAGGATGTCGCCATCGCCAATACGTTCATCCGGCGCATGAAAGCCTTCGGTTACGATGGGGCGATCTATCCGATCCATCCCACCGCGACCGAGATTGAGGGGTTGCGGGCCTATCCCAACCTGGCCAGTACGCCGGAGATCGTCGACTACGCCTATGTCGCGATCGGGGCCGCGCGCATCGCCGATACCATCGCGGCTGCAAAGGGCAGATGCCGTATCGCGCAAGTCATCTCGTCGGGTTTCGGCGAGGTGGAAGAGGGCAGGTCGCTTGAGATCGACCTCGCGGAAAAAGCGCGCCGCGCCGGGGTGCGGGTACTCGGCCCCAACTGTCTTGGCACCTATTCGCCCCGCGGCAAGCTCACCTTCCCCTCCGGCGCACCGCAGGAGTTAGGCTCGATCGGCGTCGTATCGCAGTCGGGCGGGCTGTCGACGGACATCATCAAGCGCGGCCAGTGGCGCGGTCTGCGCTTCAGTGGGCTGGTGACCATCGGCAACAGCGTCGACGTCACGCCGCACGAGCTGCTGGCCTATTATCTTGCCGATCCCGTGACCAAGGCGGTCGGCCTCTACATCGAGGACGTCAAGGACGCGCGCGCTTTCTTCGACCTGCTGCGTTCGGAGAAGGCCACCAAGCCGGTCGTGATTCTCAAGGGCGGGCGCTCCGGTCAGGGGCGGCTCGCCGCGGCCTCGCACACCGGCGCGCTGGCCGGCGACGACAAGGCGTGGGACGCGCTCGCGCGGCAGGCCCCGGTGGTGCTGGTTCCCACCGTCGATACCTTCATCGATACGTTGCTTGCGCTGCAGCACCTCACCCTGCGGCCCGACCGTCCGACCCGCGCCGTGACGCTGTTCGGAAACGGCGGCGGATCCAGCGTGCTCGGCGCCGACGCTTTCGCGGCGGCCGGGCTCGATGTGCTGCCGTATACTGGCGCCGCGCGCGCGCGTCTCGAGGAGCTCGGCCTGCCGCCCGGCACCAGCGTCGCCAACCCGATCGACACGCCGGTGCGAACCCTCCAGGAGCGGGACGGGCTCGTCGCCGGCGAGATCCTCGACATCGTCTACGAGCACGCGAAGCCGGATGCGATCGTCATGCATCTCAACCTCGCTGCGTTCGTCGGGCGCGGCACCGTCGATCCGGTAGATACGCTGTTGGGTATCGTCGCGCAGACCCAGGCGAAGTGGTCGGGCCGCGCCCACTTCCTGCTGGCGCTGCGCACCGACGGGTCGGCCGAACTCGATGACCGCCGGCGGAACTACCGCGACAACGCACGCGCGGCAGGGGTGCCGGTGTTCGACGAGATCGCGCCGATCGCCTTCGTGCTGGCGGGTATCCGCCACCTCGAGACGCGGCTCGCGCGCCGCATCGGTTAACCGAGACCGGTCCGCTCCTTGAAGGAGCGGACTTCCGCGGGTGAGAAGCATGCCAACCGCAGGTCGCGCAGGTGCAGCCCGAAAGCCTCCTCGATCTGTGGTCCGAATCGGGCGAAGATCTCCGCCATATAATAGTCGTGGCGGACGAGCGACTGGGCGAGGTTGACGATGGGCTTGTTGCGGGTGTGAGCCGCCACCACTTCGCCGTCCATCCGCGCCGTCAGCATCGCGGTGCGATCGACCGAGATGGTGAAGAGGTTGTCGGCGGTGCCCATCCGCACGCCGTTGCTCTCGTGAATGTAGACGCGCCAGCGTTCGTTGAACTGGAACTCGGCCGCATCGAAGCCGAACAAGACGATCAGCGCCTCGACGCCGCGCTGCGCCGCGGCGCGCAATGCATCGGCGTGCCGGCGCAGTACGTCGTCGGCTGCCTTGATCCAGAGCACCTCGCGGGCGTCCCCGATCAGCGCGTCGATTTTGTCGTGCACGCTGGCGTCACCCCTGAGCGTCCAGACATACTGATCGTCGGGCGGGGCGGTGACGGCAGAAAGACGCTTGGCGAGATCGGTGCAGAGCGATCGCGTCTGCCGTGCGATGGTGTCGAATAATTGCTGCGGATCGGCGGCGACATAGCGTGCCGGATTCTCGCTGACCGGAAGCACGGCTCGCCGCTGCGTCAGGGCCTCGAGCGCCTGGTAGGTGTTGGGCCGCGGCACCCCCGCGTGCTTGGCGATCTCATAGGCGGTCGCCGGCGACTGGCGCAGCAGTTGCACATAGATGCGGGCTTCGTAGTCCGTAAAGCCGATGCGCTTAAGATCGCCCGCCGCCTCAATGGGTTCGGCTTGGGAAACCGTGAGCTTGTCAACCACTCGAAACGCCTCCGCTTGTCGGGGTGAACCTAGGCGGATCGCACAGAGGCCGCAAGACGAGAGCAGACGGCCGTCCGCGCACCCGCCCTCACGCGGCGATCAGCGCCGCCTTGCGGGCATCAATGAAGCCGGTATGAAGGTCGCCGCGCGCAAAGGCGTCGTCCATCAGGCAGGCGATCAGGAAATTGCGGTTGCACTGCAGGCCATCGACGTCAAAGGCGCGCAGCGCCGCAGCCGCTCGCTCGCAGGCCTGCGCGCGGTTCTCGTCCCAGGTGACGACCTTGGCCAGCATCGGGTCGTAGAAGGGAGTCACACTGTCGCCCTGCCGGTAGCCGCTGTCGATCCGCAAGTGGTTGCTTGCTGCGGGCGGTGCGAAACGCTCCAGCTTGCCGGGCGAGGGCATGAACATCTTGGCCGGATTCTCGGCGTAGAGACGGCACTCGATTGCATGTCCGCGGCAGGCGATATCCGACTGCGCGATCGGCTCCTGCACCCCGCCCGCAAGGCGGATCTGCATGGCGACGAGGTCGCGTCCAGTGACCATCTCGGTGACGGGATGCTCGACCTGGATGCGCGTGTTCATCTCCAAAAAAAAGAACGCGAAGGTTTCCGCATCGACGATGAATTCGACCGTCCCGGCTCCCGCGTAGCGGACGGCGCACGCCAGCCGGAGCGCCGCCTCGGCCATGGCGGTACGGACGGCGTTCGGCAATCCTGGCGCCGGGCTCTCCTCGATGACTTTCTGGAATCGGCGTTGGAGCGAGCAATCGCGCTCGAACAGGTGGATCGCGGTGCCGTCGCCGAAGCCAAAGACCTGGATTTCGATGTGTCGTGCCTTGGGCACGAAGCGCTCGAGGAAGACCGAACCATCGCCGAAGGATTTGCCCGCCATGGATTGCGTGGCCGCGACCGTCTTGGCGAGATCGGCTTCGTGGTCCACCCGGCGCATGCCGATGCCGCCGCCGCCGGCCGACGACTTCACGAGCAGCGGATAACCAACGCGCGCGGCCGCCTCCACGAGTCCGACTGTCTCGCCTTCGGCGAAGCGGCCGCTGCCCGGTACGACCGGCACGCCGGCAGCGCTGGCGAGGTCCCGCGCGCGCTGCTTGTCGCCCATGGCGAGAATGACCTCGGGCTGCGGCCCGATCCAGACCAGCCCCGCGTCCGCCACGGCCTTGGCGAAGGCCGCGTTTTCCGACAGGAATCCATATCCAGGATGGATCGCGTCGGCCCCGCTTTCCTGGGCGGCGGCCAACACCTTGTCGATCCGGAGATAACTGTCACGTGCCGGAGCCGGGCCGATCAGGACCGACCGGTCCGCGTCGAGTACATGGGCGGCTTCGCGGTCGACCTCTGAATAAACCGCTACTGTTCCGAGGCCCAGTGACTTGCAAGACCGGAACACGCGCCGCGCGATTTCACCGCGGTTGGCGACAAGCACGCGCCTGATCGTGCCCGCCTCGCTCATGCTTCGATCCTGGCGACGACGCTACCTTCGGTGACGGTATCGCCCTCTGCCACCAGAATCTCGAGGAGCGTGCCGCTCTCGGGCGCGGCCACGGGGATCTCCATCTTCATGGATTCGAGGATGAGGATGGCATCCTCCTCGCCGAGCGCTGCGCCGACAGAGGCCACGATCTTCCATACGGTGCCGGTAATCTCTGTCTTCACGTCCACGATCGCCATTCGCGCGTCCCTCCTGAAATACCATGTTGAGGCGGAGCCTAATGCAGAAGATTAGTAGTTGCAATAGCGACAACTAATATTTGGGCGAGGAAGGCCGCATGTTTCACGACTGGATCGGACGAGAGGAGGTGGTGACGCAAAGGGCCTCGCTCAGCGCGACCCTCAGTTTCCGGTAGACCGACGATGCAATCTCACGATGAAGCGGGCTCCACAGGCCGGTGCGTGAATAGGTAGTTGCATTAACAACAACTAAGATGCATCTTTGGTTTTCCCAGCCGTCGCAAAGCGTGCTTTGCCGAGCAGCGGATAGAAGAACAGCCGGATAACCGGCCAAGGGAACGGGAAACGCGAGGAGAAGAGCATGATATCCTTGATCCGCATCACATGGTGCGTGGCGGTCCTGATAGCGGCCACGGCGTCCGCGCAAGCTGACTATCCCGACAGGACGATCCGCGATGTCCTGCATGTCTCTCCGGGCGGCGGAACGGACGTTATGGCGCGCAAGCTCGGCAACGCGCTGCAAGCCGTGCTCGGCCAGACGCTGGTGATCGACAACCGGGCCGGCGGCCGCGGGGCCTCGCAGATGGCTGAGCTGCGGATGGCGAAACCGGACGGTTACACGATCGGCTCGGTCACAAACACCCACATTGCCACCTTCCACCAGACCCTGCGGCAATACACGATCGATAGCGTCGATTGGATCGCCAAGCTGGTGGTCGAGCCTTATCTGATCGTGGTGCGGAGCGACAGCCCGATCAAGTCGCTCCGCGACCTCGTCGACACCATCAAGGCCCAGCCGGGCGGTACGGTGATCGCCGGATTCACGCGCGGCTCGGGCTCCCACATCGCCTGGGAGATGCTGATGAACGCGGCTGGCGTGCCAGCCGATGCCGCCAATTGGGTCCCGTATGACAGCGTAGCCGACGGCGTCACGGCAGTGCTCGGCGGTCATGGGCTCGCGACCGTCGCCTATGTCGATCTGGTCAGGGACAATGTGGAGGCGGGCAAGCTGCGCGTCATCGGGGTGATGGCCGACAAGCCGCTGGCGCAGTTTCCGAATGTCCCGACCTTCAAGGACCAGGGCTTCAACGTACCGTCGGCCTGGCAGCAGTGGCGCGGCATCATCGGGCCGAAAGGCATCCCCGAGCCGATCAAGCTGAAGCTTGCCGACGCCATCAAGACGGCGTTAGCCACGCCCGAGATGCAAGCCTATTTGAAGTCGGGTTCGCTTGACGACAGCTATCTCGGCCCGAAGGACTTCACCGCTTTCGCGCATGAGCAGGACACGCTCACGATCGAATGGCTCAAGAAGCTCGGCATGATGAAGTGAGCGGCGACCGCCACGGTATATCGCTCCGGTGCCGGTCCATCGCAGCTTCGAGGGAGGCCGAATGACAACAGGATCGCATGAGGATCACGACGCGGATCCCACCGCGCCGGCGGTCGAGATTTCCGCGAACAAGCTCGACGTCGTGAGCGGCGCGGCACTTTTCGCGCTGGCGGCGTGGCTTTGGCACGGCGCCGCCGACATCGAGGTTGTGTCATCCAGCGGGGTCGGACCGGCGTTTTTCCCGCGAGCTATCGCGATCCTGTTGGCGGGCGGCTCCTTGCTTCTGGTTCTTCAGGGTCTCGCGCCGAGGCTTTTCGGCATCCGCCCCGACAAGACGGTTCAGGTCCAGCGCCCGGGCAGCGTGCTGGCAGCGATTGCGATCGTGATCGTTTACGCATCGCTGCTCGGGCGGCTGACCTATTATCCCGCGACGGCGATGCTGCTGCCCTGCCTGCTTTGGGCGGCGGGCCTGCGGCGGCCTTTCGCTATTGTGGCCTGCACGTTTGGCTTTCTGGCTTTCACCAAGATCCTGTTCGAGACCGTGCTCGGCACGCCGTTGCCGTAAGGAAACCACCATGCTCAGCGGTTTTCTTGTTGCCTTGCACGAAGTGGCGTCCTGGAACGTTGCCCTCGCCATGTGCCTCGGCATGCTCATTGGCTATGTCCTGGGTAGCATTCCCGGGCTGACCTCGAGCATCGGGATCGCCCTGATCGTTCCGTTCACCTTCACCATGTCACCGGTCGTCTCGATCGTGCTCCTGGTGACACTTTATATGGCAACCGAATATGCCGGCGCCATTCCGGCGATCCTGGTCAACACGCCGGGCGTGCCCGCCGCGGCGGTCACGGCGCTTGACGGCTACCCGATGCGCCTGCGCGGGGAGGCCGGTACTGCGCTGACGATGTCGATCCTGAGCGCCGCCTTCGGGTCGATTACGAGCACGCTGCTGCTCATTGTCAGCGCAACCTACATGGCGTCCTTCGCGCTCGCCTTCGGGCCGAGCGAATATTTCGGTCTCGCGGTGCTCGGCCTCAGCCTGGTTTCCTCGTTATCGGGGGAATCGATGCTCAAGGGTTTCCTCGGCCTCTTCTTCGGCCTCGCCGTCGGCGTGATTGGAATCGATCCGCTCGACGGCGTCGCCCGTTACGTTTTCACCGACGGCCTGCTCAGCGGGGTGACCTTTCTGCCGGCCTTGATCGGCCTCTTCGCGCTGTCCGGGGTTTTCACGATGATCGAGAAGTCGGGCGCCAAAGTCGTTCCGCTGCACCATCTACCCGGCGTCTCGGGCCAGTTCGGGCTGATGCGTCCCTACTTGCGCGTGCTCGCGCGCAGCTCGCTGGTGGGATACCTCGTCAGCATCATCCCTGGCCACGGAGCGGTGATATCGGCCGTCGTGTCCTACGGTGTGCAGAAGCGCTTGTCGCGCAACCCGGAGAGCTTCGGCAAAGGCAATCCGGAGGGCCTGATAGCGGCCGAGACGGCCGCAAACGCTTCCGTGCCGGGCGCGCTTGCGCCGATGCTCTCGCTGGGGATCCCGGGCTCTGCCAGTACCGCCATCCTGATCGGGGCGCTGACGCTGCATGGTGTGCAGCCCGGCCCGCTCCTATTCGCCAAGAATCCCGAGATACCCTATTCGATTTTCATCGCCATGCTGGTGACGATGCCCTTCATGGTCGCCGTCGGGCTTGGTGGCGTCCGGCTCTGGGTCAAGGTCACCCAGGTACCTCGCAGCATCATCGCGGCACTGGTCTGCGCCATGTGCCTGCTCGGCAGCTACGCTTCGCAGAATGACGTCTTTGCCATCTGGATCACGGTCTTCTTCGGCATCGTCGGCTATCTCATGAAGAAAATCGCCATCGAGCCGGCGCCGATCGTGCTCGCCTTGGTTCTCGGCTACTTGACTGAATCCAATTTCCGGCGCGCCCTGCTGGGTTCGGGAGGGGACTTTACCGTGTTCGTCACCCATCCGATTTCGCTGGGCTGCCTCGTTCTGGCGGCCGGAGTGCTGCTGCTACCGCTGATAAGGAAGAAGCGATGATCAATATAAGCGAGACGTCCAGCCAAACAGCTATGTCCGGCGCTGAAGCGAAACCAAGGCGGAACGCCGGGGTGGTGAAGGAAATCTACAATCTTCCATTCAATGACCTTCTGTTCCGCGCTCATACCGTTCATCGGGCCAATTTCGACCCCAACACCGTGCAGCTGAGCCGCCTGCTTTCGATCAAGACGGGCGGATGTCCGGAGGATTGCGGTTATTGCAGCCAGTCCGCTCACCATCCGACCGGCCTCAAGGCTTCGAAACTGATGGAGGTCGAGCGCGTGATTGCCGAAGCGCGCAAGGCCAAGGAGGGCGGCGCCACGCGTTATTGCCTGGGGGCTGCCTGGCGCAGCCCGAAACAGCGTGACCTGGACACGGTCATCGCCATGGTCCAGGGCGTCAAGGCGCTCGGCCTTGAAACCTGCGTGACGCTCGGAATGCTGTCGCCGTCGCAGGCGGATTCTCTCGCCGAGGCCGGGCTCGACTACTACAACCACAATATCGATACCTCCGAGCGGTTCTATAAAGAGATCATCACCACGCGGAGCTTCGCGGATCGCCTGGAAACGCTCGGGCACGTACGCCAGGCAGGTATCAAGGTCTGCTCCGGCGGCATTCTGGGCATGGGTGAAACCGTCGACGATCGGATCGATATGTTGGTGACGCTGGCCAATCTGCCGGTACCCCCGGAGAGCGTGCCGATCAACATGCTCATCCCGATGCCGGGATCGAAGCTGGCCGACGCACCGCCGGTCGATCCGATCGAATTCATCCGAATGATCGCGCTCGCCCGCATTCTGATGCCGCAATCGCACGTGCGCTTGTCCGCCGGGCGTACGGAGATGACGGACGAGATGCAGGCCCTCTGTTTTTTCGCGGGAGCCAATTCGATCTTCGTCGGCGATACGTTGTTGACTGCCGCCAATCCCGGAGACGACCGCGATTCCAGCCTGCTTCGCCGCCTCGGCCTGACGCCGGCGGCTCTGGAGAGTGCGCAGTGATGCCGGAACGATTGGCGCGCTACGAAATGAGGCCGTGCGAGAGAAAGGACAATGCATGAAGAATTTGAGACGGATCTGCGTGAACTCGCAGGGCGTGGTCGGCTGCGCTCGCTTCGCGAGCGCTCAGGAATAGATTTCACGTCGAACGATTATCTCGGCTTGGCGGAATCCGAAGAATTGAGGCGTGCCGCTGCCGACGCGGTGGCGCGTGGCGTTCCGGTGGGATCGGGCGGATCGCGCCTGTTGCGCGGTAATCATCCCGAGCACGAAGCGCTCGAAAGCGAGGCCGCCTATTTCGGCGCCGAAACGGCGCTGTATTTTGGCGGTGGTTACATCGCCAATTTTGCGATCTTCGGGCAAGCGCCAAAAACCGGAAACGCTCAGCATGAGCAGATGAAATGAAAACCAGTAAAGCGCATGCCGCCGCAGCGACGATGGCAGGCAAGATCACTTCCTGTCCTTGAACAGAATGAAGCATCCGCCGGAAAGAAAAGGCGCAACGATAAATAAAAATTTAAGCGTGGCACCCTTGCGTCGGTGAATTGCAATTCGCAGTCTTTGGCAAGGCCGGCAGGCCGTCGAATGATGACGCGTCGACGGGTGCTGGGCACAGCCGGTCTGGGCAGACTGGCATCGCGGGGCCAGCAGGACACGGACAGTAAGCGAGGCCCCGTTGAATATGAATTCATTCTGGTTTGGAGCGCGTCCGGTAAGTAATGTCGGAGTGCTCGTTCGGCTGGGCGCGATCGGTGCGGTGACGCTGGGCGTGGCCGGGGCGTTCGCTTACGTGGGCGGCTGGTTCTCGCCGGTACGACTGACCCAGGACCGGATGATGGCTGCTTTCCAGGATGCCAACGGCACGCACGCCGGCTTCCGCCGCAACCATGCGAAGGGAGTTTGCGTCACCGGCTGGTTTGCAAGCAGCGGGCAGGCGGCGGCACTGTCGAAAGCCGCCGTCTTCAGGCCCGGACGCGTCCCGCTGGTCGGCCGCTTCGCGCTCGCTGGCGGCATGCCCTTTCAGAAGGATGCGCCTGCGACGGTGCGCAGCATGGCGCTGCGCTTCCTGCTGCCCGGTGGCGAGGAATGGCGCACGGGCATGAACAACATCCCGGTTTTCCCGGTGAACTCGGCGCGCGGCTTTTACGAGCAATTGCTCGCCTCCAGCCCCGATCCGGCGACCGGAAAGCCCGATCCGGCTAAAATGAAGGCCTTCCTGGCTGCCCATCCCGAAACGGTCCGGGCGCTTTCGTTGATCAAGCAGCGCCAGGTGACCTCCGGTTTTGCAAACTCCACCTTCAACAGCCTCAAAGCCTTCCGCTTCGTCGACGCCGCCGGCGCCTCCGTTCCCGTTCGTTGGTCCACGGTGCCGGTGCAACCCTCCGCGGCTGACAGCGCCGAGCCGCCAGCGGCAGGGGACAACAACTATCTCTTCGATGACCTGATCGCCCAAATCGCGCAGCAGCCACGGCGATGGCAGCTGATGGTGACGATTGGGGAGGCCGATGACCCGACGAACGACGCGACGCTGGCCAGGCCTGCCCGCCGCCGGCAGATCGACGCCGGCACGGTAACGATCGATCATGCATCGAGTGAGGACGATGGGCGCTGCACGGCCGTCAACTACGATCCTCTGGTGCTGCCGTCCGGCATCGAGCCATCCGACGACCCGTTGCTGAGTGCCCGCTCGGCGGCCTATGCGCGCTCCTTCACGCTGCGTGCCGAAGAGGAGCATGAGAAGCCGCCCAGCGCCGTCACGGCGCGGGAAGTGCAAGCCGGAGGCAAATCATGACTACGCAGGCACGCTTCCCGGCTGTATCGCGGCTTCTGCACTGGCTGATGGCGCCCATGATCGTGGCGATGCTGTTCATCGGCGTCGGCATGGCCGCTTCGGTCTCCCCACGCTACGAGCTTCTGGTTTCGATCCACCGGCCGCTTGGAATAGCCATCCTTGTGTTGTGCGTGATCCGTTTCGTGAACCGGTTCATCAATCCGCCGCCGGAGTTGCCCGATACGGTTCCATCCCTGCAGCGGTTCGCCGCCAAGGCATCGCACATCGTACTGTATGCGCTCATGTTCATCATGCCGCTGGTCGGCTGGGGCATGCTGTCGGCGGCGCGCTACCCGATCGTGCTCTACGGGCCGCTGCGGTTGCCACCGATCCTGCCGCATGATTTGACGCTCTATGCGTGGCTCCGCGACCTCCACACCGACCTCGCCTACCTGTTCTTCGCGACCTTCCTCGCGCATTTCGGGGCAGCGCTTTTCCACGGCCTGATCCGCCGCGATGGCGTGCCCGGGAGCATGGCGTCTTTTGGCGGAGGGAACGTCGGCCAGAAGGCTGACATCGGCTAAATGCCAGATTCGGACTCGACATTGCAGCAAGCAACATCTCTATTCGATCAACTCGTCGGCAAGGCACCCCAAGCCGTGGCCCCGATGCTCAGCGCGATGGGCTCTCACCGCTCCATTCACCACATGCCCTATTCGCCGACCTCGCTACTGATGACATCGCCGAACAATTCCCAACGCTCGCCTCTGAATTTCCTGAGCTGAAATTGCTTGATCGGAGCGAAGTCAGTAGCGCTCGTGTTGATCGTGATGCCGGGCAACAGTCCTTCGAGCTGCAGACCCTTGATGCTCGCGGCCTGCTTCATGATATTCGCGCGGGTAAGATCGTCGCCGCAGTTTTTGAGAACATGAACCATCGTTTGAGCAACATTGTAGCCAGTCATTAGAAAGAGGTCCTCACGATTACCCTCCGGGAAATATTTCGCAAGGAAGGCGTCAAAGTTCTTGATACCTGGGTCGTCTTTCCACTGTGGGTCTGTAGGATCTTTCTGATAAGTTGCAGATATTAGGTTTTGTCCGTTTTCAAAACCTGCTGGCCTCATGACGGTGCCGGTGGATGTGGCAACGCTGTTGAGGATGAACAGCGGTTTCCAACCAAGCTCAGCTGCCTTTTTGATTGACTGCGCTGCGAATTTCGGTGTCGTGATGCTAATGAAAATATCGACACCCTCCGACTTGAGTGCCACTACGTGCGAGTCAATGGTAGGTGTGGTGGTTTCATAGTTTTCTTCTCCGACAATCATCGAAGCCGCCTTAGCGCCTAGGCCGTCGCGAATGCCTTTGACGTAATCTTTTCCATAATCGTCGTTCTGATAAAGGATACCGATCTTGCCGGTCGGCCTTTCCTTCAAAATGTACTTGGCATAAATGCGACCTTCGCTCTGGTAATTGGGTTGCCAGCCCATCGTCCAGGGAAACTGTTTCGGATCGTTCCACTTCGTCGCACCGGTTGCAACGAACAGCTGAGGCACCTTTTTTTCGTTCATGTACTTTTGAATCGCCGAGTTAGACGGCGTACCGAGGGAATGGAAAATTAACAGGACTTCATCGCTTTCGACGAGTTTGCGGGCCTGCTCAACAGCCTTCGGCGGGCTGTAGGCGTCGTCGTATGAGATGAAATTAATCTTACGGCCATTGATCCCGCCCTCGGCGTTGATCTTCCTGAAGTATGCGGCCTCTGTCTTGCCCATGACGCCGTATGCGGAGGCGGGTCCGCTATAAGGCATGATGTTGCCGATTTTGATTTCAGTATCTGTCGCACCAGCACTGTAGTTCTTCTGGGCAATTGCGCCGGTGCTGGTTGCTGCCAACACAATAATGGTTGCCGACAGCGCCAGTAGTCGATCACGAAAAGTTGGCATGATAGACCTCCTCGGTCTTGTGAGCGTGTCGTCCTTTCTTGAGCAGCTTTGCCAGATATTGGGTTCCAAAAATTATACCCGAATTGGTGCAGACGCTAACGGATTGTTGGCTGCGGACGCCAATAGTTGGCCGAGGCGTTGCTGTAGGGCCGTTGCTGGCGCAAAGCGGCCATTGGCCAACTACCGATGTCAGCTAAGTGCCAAAACTCGGAAGTCGTCGCTTTATTCAATCACCTCGCTGGCGCGGCCGGTTGCTGCACACGCGCCGCGAATCGACGATGCGGCCCTGAAGGCCCAACCGAAATGGCCACCTTATTTCTACGGCGTTTAGGTTTCGGTCCGGGGCGAAAGAGCCTGTCCGGTGGCGCGGTAATCGACTGACCGATGCGGATGCAAGTGCCGGTTTCGGTAGTAAGGATATAGTGCTCTGCGGAAGTGGGGCCACGCCAGACGGAAGCTCCGCCGGTACTTTTTCGCATAAATCCCCATTCGATGATCCCGGGAAGGTCCCGGTAGCTTTTTGGAAAGGTGCAATCGGCTGGATGGAGCGTGCAGCGTTTAATGCTGATGGTACTTGCTGCTCGGGCGATCTGTGGTACTAAGGCCGCCTCACAATCAAGGAATACTAAGTGGCTAAGAAAGCAAAGAAGAAGACTGTCGTACGTCGCGAATACACCAAAGCCGATGTGAAGGAGTTGCGTGCGCACTCCAAGGCGAAAACGCCCGTCGTTAAAATTGCGAAGCTTACAAAACGTAGTGTGGGTTCGCTGCGGCAGAAGGCGCTCAAGCTCGGGATTCGCCTGGGCCACCGGCGCTAGGGCCGATGCCGCCCGACTCGCTGACTAATATGATTACGCAACAGCGGAAGATCATATGACGCCGTTCAATAAGGTGTTCTCGACGAGGACGCTATTGCAGATCATCTGCGTTCTGGGTGCCGTCGTCGCGCTGAAAGCATTGAGCGCGCATTATGATTTCAGCTGGGCAGCCGCGTTAGCTGCTGAATGAGAAAACGATGGGTTTCGCAAGGGCTCGCGTAACCTTTAGTTTGGAAGACAACCACCTTTATCGTCGCGCGATGTCATCTCATAACTCGCTGCCTGCTCGGGCGGATCGAGCAGGTAGGCCGCATGAGCGCAGCGACGTGCGGGATCGATAGACGAGAGATCAGCCCCAGATGTCGCTTTGCTCATCCGGGCTGCGCTTGCTTAGTGGCCGTGATGGAACACCCCTGATCTCGGTGTTCATCCCATGGAATGAACACCTAATTGCGTGAAGGATCAAATCGCCTTTTGGTTGAATTGTTGCCTGGTTGGGTGTTCCTCGGCTATTTCTTAGCGAAAGCCCTTTTGGTTGAATTATTGCGTTGCACACGTACATATTGACAAATTATAAGGAATTCCTTATATGATTGTCTCGTTTGATGACCCACAGCTGGGTGATGCGTCTGATGAATTGGAAAGGCTCGGACACGATTTCGCTTGCGAGGTCCTGCTTTACCTTCAGAGAGTGCATAGCAAAGCCGTCGACCATCGAACTCTATTACCCTTTGACACGTATCAAGGAGTGGAGATGTTCCATTGTTCGACGGGTGCGAACAAGTTTGCGATATTCGCTGTTGAGATTGACGATATGGGAGATGTGAAGGTTACTCTCATGCTCGCTGGGCAGCAAGGCATGCCCATGCAGGCTGGAACATCCTCTTGGGATGGTGTCAGTTACCCTTCGCTCAAGGCGGGAATACTGAATGCACGAGCCGCAGTTTGGTTCGTGTGAGCGAACGTTGGAGATTTGCAATGGGCAAGCTCAAAGTCGAAGCAAGTAATGAGCGTCGAAGCACAACCCCTGCCAACGTTGGAAGCAAGGGGCGCGGTCGACCTATTGCGGATCTTGTTGAGAAAATAGAACACGCTGATCCTCGTCTAGCCTCAGCTGCAGGACTATCGAGTGCTGCCATGCGTGCTGGAGATCTAGTTCGAGCCATGCGGAAAGACGCGGGCCTCTCACAATCTCAATTAGCAGACAAATTGGGAGTAACCCAGGCTCGGGTCAGTGAGATTGAAGCCGGGATCGGAAGTCAAGGACCCACTTGGGATTTGATGGAGCGAATATCCGTTGCGTGCGGCAAAACTCTCGGAGTGGCTGCATCCAGCGATGAACTCCAACTCGCTGCGCGCATGCCCATGGCTGGATAGCTCAAACCCTCCTGAAGAAATAGTTTTGTACCGAATGCATGACCTATTCCTGGTGGGATGCAGTTAAGGATCTCTTAGGCGCCGTAGGCCCGGTATTGATTGCGGTGCCTTGGCTAAGAGATTTTTGGTTACGTCACCGCAAATCTAGGGTTGAACAGGTTGCCACAGCGGGGCGGCTCGGTAGGCTGAAGGCTTCGATTGAAGATTCAATGCGACGGAAGATTGAATCGCCGAAGATGTCGGATTTTGTGTGGACCATTCTTGGTTTGCTACTCATTTTCGCAAGCTTCGCAGTTGCATTTGTTCGAGGTCTGGACGACCTACTATAAACCGCAATCTCGATTGCAAGTAGCCCGCATGAGCACAGCGAGATGCGGGACCGATAGACGAGAGATCAGCCCCGGATGTCGCTTTGCTCATCCCATCTACGCCTGCTAACGCGATGGAAAACGAAACGAACCAAGACCGCTCAAATGTCGATGACACGAAGCGCCCCAAGCGCCTTGTGAGCCGCACGCGTCTGGTGATGGGTTTGCTGTTGATCATCGCCATTCCGATCTTCATCGCCCTCGCCAACAAGGCCGTGCGCGAGAACGCGGGAGCAATCCAACAAGCTTTCGGTCGACGGGAGTGAGCGCGGATGGGTTGAGCCCTGGCGATACCCATCACCTCTCCATGCGCGCGGCAAGATGATGGGTTTCGCAACGGCTCAACCCATCTACGATCTGTTGCCTGACGGGCTGTTTGATTTGCCCGTCGGGCAAATCAGCAAAAACCTGTCCAGCCCCCTTTGCAAAAATATTTCTGTTTTTCCGAAATGCAAATCAGGCTATATGATTTGCCGTCCTGACCCACAGAGGGGCGGCTCGCGATCGTCACGGACGCGGGACAGGATGCGGTGGACGCGGATGCGCTCTTGACGAACGGCGCTTGATGCGGACGGCGAAGACGTGTGGTCCTGACACCCCGACGCTGGTGTCAAGTTCTTGAGAAGCAAGCTTCTTGGGGGCGACGGTGGCAAGAAAGCCCGGTCGCCGGGGAGAGCACGAAATAAGCCGTAAACCATTGCGCGGGGAGTGCCGGGTGATTCCGGTGTGACCTGACTAACGCGTGTGCGCTCTCACTCTACCATTGCACACGCGGCTATCGGGCGCATCGGGCGCCCGGCATTCCCTGCGCCCTCCGGTTGGAGGGCGGGAATTTAATAGCAAGCCTCGGGCGAATCGCGCCGCGAGATCGCGAAGTCGTGCACGGTGATCTCCCCTCCCTCCACGCGCCTTTGCGCGTGGCGGGGAGGGGTCGGGGGTGGGGGGTCTATCAGCTTGCTCCTCCGGTAGCGAGTTTGCTGAGGCACCCCCACCCCCGACCCCTAAGAGCGAGCTTCGCTCGTCTCGACCCCACCGCTCCGCGGGGGGAGGGGAGGAGTTGTTCACAATGACGGGCTGTTTGAAAATTGAATCCCCCTCAAACTTCTCTGCGGGAGAGAAGAGGGCGGGACGTTCCTGACAAAACTCGCGCGAAACCCGCGGCGAGATCGCGAAGCCATATCCAACGATGAAGCCATATCCAGCGATCATGTGTCGGGATCGAAGACCGGCGCCGCAAGATCGGCGGGCGCCGAGGCGGCGGCAGTGAAATCTGATCCGCTTCCTTTCCGGTGCCATCGGTGGCAGAATCACTGCCTGGCCAGAACAACCTCTCAACGGATACGCCGAAAATGATTCCAGCGTCAGCACCGCGCCGTGTGCTTGGCCGAACCGGGCTTTCGGTCTCGGCGCTCGGGTTCGGCACCGCGCCGCTTGGTGATCTCTTCGCGCGATTGGACGACGCCACTGCTATCGCCGCGGTGGTGATCGGATGAGGCGGCGTGAACTCATCAGCCTCCTCGGCGGTGCGGTGGCGTGGCCACTCGCCGCACGTTCGCAGCAGCCGGCGATGCCGGTGGTGGGGTATCTCACCGCCGGCACGCCCGAGGTGAGCGCAAATGCCGTGACGGCGTTCCGCAAAGGGCTGAGCGAGACCGGCTTTGTCGAGGGTCGGAACGTGACGATCGAGTATCGCTGGGCGCAAAATGAGCTCGCTCGTCTTCCGGACCTGGTGGCTGATCTGGTCCGCCGTCGCGTGGCCGTCATCGCCACACCGGGAAGCGTGCCGGCGGCTGTCGGCGCAAAAGCCGCGACCACGACCATTCCGATCGTCTTCAGCACTGCAGGCGATCCGGTTCGACTTGGTATCGTTGCGAGCTTCAGCCGGCCGGGCGGCAACGTCACCGGCGTAGCCTCCATGAACCACGAGCTGTTGGCAAAGCGGCTGGAGCTCCTGGTTGAGGCCGTACCGAGGGCCATGCGCATTGCCGTGCTGGTCAATCCGAACAGCGCGTTTGCCGAATCGACCGTCAGCGAAGCGCAAGGCATCGCCTCGAAGACCGGGAGGCAGATCGAGGTCCTCTACGCCAGCACCGACAGTGATATCGGCACCGCCTTTGCGAGCCTTGGCGAAAAGCCGGTCGACGCGCTGTTGGTCACTCCCGCGACGTTATTTCTGAACCGCCGCGTGCAACTCGCCACCGAGGCCGCGCGGCTTGCAATACCCGCCATCTATTTCGCGCGCGAAAATGCCGTAGCCGGCGGCTTGATGAGCTATGGACCGGACGAAATGGACCAGTATCGTCAGGTCGGCGTCTATACCGGCCGCATTCTCAACGGCGAGAAGCCGGCCGACCTGCCGGTACTGCGGCCGGCCAAGTTCGAGTTCGTCATCAACCTGAAGACCGCGAAGTCACTCGGCCTGACGATGCCGCGCATCACGCTGTCGCGCGCCGATGAGGTGATCGAGTGAATTTTTTCCGGCGCGGGCCCGCAGCCCGGGAGCAAGGACCCGGACAGCGCAAGGTTCGCGGCAGGCTGTTTCTGAAATACGTTGCGTTTTTCGTGACCGTCGTTTGCCTCGCGCTGCTCTCCAACGATCTGTTCCAGCTTCGGTTTTCGACCCGTGACTACACGGCGATGAGCATCCGCATCCAGCAGGAGCAGGCGGACGCTGCCGCCGCGAAAATCGGCCAGTTCGTCACGGAAATCGAAGGTCAACTCGGGTGGATCGCCAATCTGGCGTGGGCCGATAGCCGGCTCGACGAGTGGCGCTTCGACGTCGCGCGCCTGTTGCACCAGGTGCCGGCCATCACCGAGTTCACCAAGATCGATGGTTTGGGCCGCGAGCGGTTGCGCACGTCGCGAGTGACGCCGGAGGTGGTCGGCAGTCTCACCGATCGCTCGATGGAGCCGTCATTCGTCGAAGCCATGTCGAACAAGATCTATTACGGGCCGGTCTATTTCCGTGTCGAGTCCGAACCCTACATGACGCTCGCGCTTGCCGGCGTGCGCCGCGATGCCGGGGTCAGCGTCGTCGCGGTCAATCTCAAGTTCATTCGAGATGTGATGTCGCAGCTCAAGCTCGGGAACGGCGGCCGGGCCTACGTGGTCGACGCCCGCGGCCGGCTGCTTGCGCATTCGGACCTGACCATGGTCCTGAGCCGCACGGATTTCTCACAGCTTCGTCACGTGCGCAACGCGCTGAGCGGCGGACCTGCCGCGCGGCCGGAAGACGAGACGACGACGAAGGATATCAACGGCCGGCCGATATTGGCCGCCTACGCCGAGATTGCGCCGCTGGGTTGGCGGGTGTTCGTGGAGTCGCCGGTCGAGGAAGCCTTGGCGCCGCTGGACGCGGCGATCCGGCGTACCGGCGTGGTGCTGGTCGCGGCGCTCATCCTCGCCTCCCTCGCCGGCCTGCTGCTGGCGCGCAGGATGGTTGTACCAATTCGGGCGCTGGTCGCCGGGGCCGCGCGGATCGGCAGCGGCGATCTCGGCCAGCGGATTTCGATCAGGTCGGGCGACGAATTCGAAATTCTCGGCGCGCAGTTCAACAGCATGGCGGCGCAGCTGCAGGACTCCTATGCGAACCTCGAGCGCAAAGTCGACGAGCGCACCCGCGAGCTGGAGCTTGCAAACTTGGCCAAATCCCGGTTCATCGCCGTGGCCAGCCATGACCTGCGGCAACCGCTGCATGCCCTGGGTCTGTTCGTCGGGCAGCTGCACGGCTACGTGCCCTCGATCGAGGGGCATCGACTCGTCGAACGCATCGATGGGGCGGTTGTGAACATGAATGAGCTGTTCGCCGCGCTGCTCGACATTTCCAAGCTGGATGCGGGTGTCCTGGTCCCCGATTTGACGGAATTTCCGGTGGATCATCTGCTCAGGCGAATGGACGCGACCTTCGCGGCCGCCGCGCGTGCAAAAGGATTGTCGTTGCGAACAGTGTCGAGCAGTGCCTGGGTGCGAAGCGACATCATTCTGCTGGAGCGGATCTTGCAAAATCTGGTGTCGAATGCGGTGCGCTTCGCGGCGCAGGGGGGAGTCGTCGTCGGCTGCCGGCGGCGCGGTGGCCAGTTGCGCATCGACGTCTGCGACAGCGGACCCGGGATACCCAGGGATCAGCAGCGTAATGTCTTCGGCGAGTTCTACCAGCTTGACGGGCCGCGACAGGACCAGCATCGAGGGTTGGGCCTGGGACTTGCCATCGTCGACCGGCAATGCCGTCTGCTTGGTCATCAGGTCGAACTGACCTCGACACCGGGCAAAGGGTCGCGCTTTTCGGTCTTCGTTCCGCTGGCGCCCGGCCGCGACGAAATCGCGCCGCCCCTTAGCCCTCCTCAGGCCAGTCTCGACCTGCCGGCGGGCAAGCTCGCGCTCATCATCGATGACGACCCGACGAACCTGGAGAGCCTGCGCGGACTGCTCGCGAGTTGGAACTGCCGCGTCACGACCGCGGCCACAGGCGAGGAGGCGCTCGCCGGCTTTGCGGCGGACGATCAGGTGCCCGACATCATCATAACCGACTATCACCTGTCGGACGGAACGACCGGCTACGAGGCAATCGCGCGATTGCGCAATCGCTTCGGGCGGTCCGTGCCCGCGTTCCTGATGAGCGGGGACACCGCGCCGGAGCGCCTGCGCGAGGCGGGAGCCAGCGGCTTTCAGCTGCTGCACAAGCCGGTGCCGCCGATGAAACTTCGGTTGATGCTCAATCGACTTCTGAAAGACCGGGCGTCCGCCGGCGCCGATCCATAGGCGAGGCGTCGACGGCCGATCGATCGCCGCTCCGGGGCAGGACCCAGCCGCGTTCCATGGTCGCCATCACGGCCTCGGTGCGATTGGTTACCTTCAACGCCTTGAGGATGGCGGTGACGTGGTATTTCACCGTCGGCTCGGCCAACGCGAGTGCGCGGCAAATCGCCTTGTTGCTCTTGCCGCGCATCATGAGGGTCAGCACTTCGAGCTGTCGTTCGCTGAGATGCAGATCGTCAGGGAAGGCCGCCGGCCGGTGCGTGGCGGAAGGTGCGGGAGGCAATGCAACAGCATCCCTGCGCGGCAACGCTTCCGGCGGAATATACATCCCGCCGGCAAGCACGATCTGCAGGGCATTCAACATGATTTCGCGCCGGCCGTTCTTTGGAATGAAGCCGAGCGCCCCGAGATCGAGTGCCCTCATGATGCTGGCCTGGTCATTGAGGGCCGACAGCACGACGACCGGAAGCAGCGGATGACGCTGGCGCAATTCGGCGAGCAGGCTGAAGCCGTCCCGATCCGGCAGGTTGAGATCGATCACCGCGAGATCGAGGTCGGCGGTTTGCTCGATCAGCCGCAACGTCAAGTCGCAGTCGGCGGCTTCCAGCACGGTCGCGTCGGACTGCAATTCCATGAAGACACTGCGCAATGCCTCGCGGATCAGGACGTGATCGTCGACTACCAGAATCTTCATGCGGGGCGTACCGGCTCGTTAGTGCGAATGAGGGCTGCGTGCGGATGATACATCGGCCGATCATACCTCAGTATCAGACTAAGGCACTACCATTCATTGCGCTGCGTTAACGGACGAAGCTGTTGATAGGCCACGCTTTTGCAAGCGGGTTTGGCACAGCGACGATCGGCCCCTTGATCCCTGAGGATTGTTTACTCGCCGCCAGCCGCCGTCCAGATTGTCATTGGGCAACGCAGTTCATTGCGCGGCTCATCCGCCGGGATGAGGTCTCGGGCGCCGATCTGTCCCGCGCCGCGCGCGATGTGGAAGCCGGACCCGGGTATCGACCGCTGCGCCGTCTGGGGCTCCGCATCGACCCGATAGCTGCTGCAAAACGGAGACCGAGGATGAAAGCGTCGTCGTGATGTTCCGTAGCCAGCAACTCGGATCCGCTACTCGCGACGTCCTCGCTGGCGCGGACCGCATCGCAGATCACGGGGGACAGCATCACGGGCGGCTTGCCCGCGGAGTTCGTATCAGGGGAGCCATGTCCGCGTTGCCGCAGTCCGACCCTTCGATCGCCGACATCGCCTGCCATTCGTCGGACGAGATCCTGGCGCACTCGCGCTTCCCGGCGGCGCGCGCCGCCTTCGTCGATGCGGTCCTCGGCCTCTACGAGGGCGATGCCTTCCTGAACCGGCTGCTGCTTGAGGCGGGCCGCATGGTCATTTTCAACACCATCATCTGTCTCCACGCAGGCTATGACGAGGCCGACCGGACAACCTGGCCGACCATGAGTCTTCTGCAGGAAGTGATGACGCAGTTTGGGCTTGCGAGCCCGCGACGGATCGAGGATCTGGTGGCCCGGCTGATACACTCCGGCCTTCTCGAATCGGTCGTGTCGCAGCGGGACCGCCGCTTCGGCATTCTGACGCCGACCGCCAGGATGTTGTCGCTGGATCGGGACTGGCTGTCCGCGCATTACCAGCCGCTGCACGTGATGTTTCCGGACCCCGGCTACGCGTCGCCGGTGCGGCGCGATCCGCCATTCCAGCAACAGCAGCGGCGGGTCGCGATCGGCTTCTTCGCCCTCGGGGCGCAAGTCCTGGCGGGCAATCCGGCCATGATGCTGTTCCTCGGTCGGGACGCCGGCGTCATGGTGCTGATCAAGCTCATTCAAATGATGGGTGACCGTGCGCGTTCGCCCGAGGGGCTCTCGTATACCGACCTCGGCGCGCGGTTCGGCGTGTCACGCACGCACGTGCGCGGGTTGTTGCAGGATGCCGAACAGGCGGGGCTGATCAGTCTCTCCGGTCGCGGCGGCCGTTTCGTCGAGCCGAAGCCGGCCATTCTACAAGCGTTCGATCGTTTTGTCGCCGAGAGCATGTCGGGCCATGATCTGCTGTTCAGGCTGGCGATCGGACGCCTCGCGGGAACTGGCCGGGGCCTGAGGGCCCGCAACGTCGAACGGACGCCGGGCGGCGTCAGCGCTTTGTGATTGCGCTCGCGGGTGGCAGGCGCTGACGCCTGTCACGCAGCGAGGACCAGCGTTGCAAAATCGGCGGGCGCTCAGGTGGCGCGCCGAAACCGGATCGCTTCCTTTCAGGCGTTGCCGGTGGCAAAATCACGGCCTGCCCGGAGCAACCTCTCAACGGCAAGCTCTACAAGGAAGGCACCGGCGCGACAGCGCAACGGTGCGGAGGAAATCGTCCGACATGAATCCACAATCCACATTGCCGCGCCGTACGCTTGGCCGGACGGGGCTTTCGGTCTCGGCGCTCGGGTTCGGGACCGCGCCGCTTGGCGATCTCTTCGCACAGTTGGACGACGCCACGTCCATCGCCACGGTGGAGCGGGCGTTCGAGCTCGGCATCAACCTGCTCGACACGTCCCCGCATTATGGACGCGGCCTCGCCGAACATCGGTGCGGGACGGCGATCAGGCGCGTGCCGCGCGAGGGTATCGTGGTCTGCACCAAGGTCGGTCGCTGGATGGATCCGCTTCATGCCGCGAGCGACGGTTCCGGTTTTGTCGGTGGGCAGCCGCACCGCGCGATGATCGACTATTCCTATGACGGCACCATGCGTTCGGTGGAGCAGTCGCTGTTGCGGCTTGGCACCGACCGGCTCGACCTGCTGTTGATCCACGACGTCGATGTGTGGACCCATGGCCGGGAGGCGATCGAGGACCGGTTTCGCGAAGCGATGACCGGGGCCTATGTGGCGCTCGACCGGCTTCGCGGCGAGGGCGTGGTCGCGGGCATCGGGATCGGCGTCAACGAGGCCGAGATGTGCGTGCGTTTCGCGCAAGCCGGATCGTTCGACACCATGTTGCTCGCCGGGCGCTATTCGCTGCTGGAGCAGCCGGCGCTGGCGCATTTTCTGCCGCTGGCGCAGCGCCAGGGGATCGGTGTGATGCTCGGCGGCGTCTTTAATTCCGGCATTCTGGCAACCGGCGCAATTCCCGGCGCCAAATACAATTATCGGGACGCGCCTCCTCACATCCTGGCAAAGGTTAAAGAGATCGAACGGGTCTGTGCGGCCCATGGCGTCGCGCTACCGACCGCGGCGCTGCATTTTGCCTTGGGCCATCCGGCCGTCGCCAGCGTCGTGCTGGGGGCGCAAAGCCCGCGAGAGGTTGAGCGCAACGTGGCGGCACTCGCCAGCCAAGTGCCGTCGGCACTTTGGAGCGATCTGACGTCCCAGCATCTGCTCGATGCGGATGCGCCGGTTCCGGTGGAGGTCGCCGGCTGATGCGGATCGATGCGCATCATCATGTGTGGACGCTCGCTCGCGGCGATTATGGCTGGCTGACGCCCGATCTCGCGCCGATCTATCGCGACTTTTCTCTCGCCGATTTTGCGCCGCATCTTGCCGCAAGCCGTATCGAGGGGACGATCCTGGTGCAGGCCGCGCCGACGGAAGCCGAGACGACGTTTCTGCTCGATATCGCTGATAACGCGGAAGTGGTGCGCGGCGTGGTCGGCTGGACCGATTTCGACGCCGTGGGCGCGGTGGCGCGCATCGATGCGCTGGCCGCGCGAAAACTCCTGGTGGGGCTGCGGCCGATGGTGCACGACATCGCCGATGATGACTGGCTGCTTGGTGCGGCATTGGCGCCCGTGCTGGCGGCAATGGCGCGAGGCGGCCTGGTATTCGACGCGCTGGTGCGGCCGCGCCATCTGCCAAAACTTCTGGCCGTGGTCGGCCGCCATCCCGATCTGCAATTCGTGCTCGATCATTGCGGCAAGCCGGGGCTTGCGACCGGCGACATTGCAACATGGCAGCGCGACATCGCGTTGCTCGCGCGACACCCGAACATCGTTTGCAAATTGTCGGGACTGGCGACGGAGGCAACACCTGATTGGCAGATCGCCGATCTGCGCCGGGCGGTGGATCATGTACTTGCGTGCTTCGGGCCGCAACGGATGCTGTGGGGAAGCGACTGGCCGGTGGTCAATCTGGCGGGAGGTTTTGCAAGATGGTTCGCTGCCACGGAAACCTTGCTGGCTGATCTGTCACAGCACGAAAAGGCAGACATTTTCGGCGGCAACGCGGCGCGCATCTATCTCTCGGGCCGAGGACGACGGGATTCTTGAAGACGATCGAATCCCTATTTGCCCGCGCCAGTGGTCAAACCGCTGACAATGTACCGCTCGAGGAAAACTCCGACAACCACCAGCGGCGCGATCGCCGCCGTCGATAGCGCCGCCATGGACCACCAGTTGATGCCTTGCGAGCCGGTTTGGCTCGCCACCATGACGGGCAGGGTTTTTGCGTCCGTACTCGTCAGCAGTGCCGCGAAGAAATATTCGTTCCAGCATAATACCAGCGAGAGGATGAATGCGGCCGCCATTCCGGGAACAGCGAGCGGCAAGATGATACGAAGGAATGCGCCCCAAACCGACAGGCCGTCGACGAAGGCGGCTTCATCGAGTTCGACCGGGATCGAGTTGAATTGATCGCGCATGATCCAGATCACGATCGGAAGCACCGTCAGACTGTAAAGCAGGATCAGGCCCAATCGCGTGTCCAGCAGCGACAGTGCCTTGTAGAGAACGAGGAACGGCAACGCCAGCACGACCGGCGGCAGGATCAACTGCGACATGAAGAAGAACAGGATATCGTCGTTGCGCATCCATCCGAATTTGTACCGGAAGCGGCTCAACCCGTAAGCCGCCAGCGATCCGAGCACCAGCGCCAGGCCGGATGCGCCGACCGAGGTAATAATGCTGTTTCCGAACCGGCTCATGAATTCGGAGCGGGCGGTGGAGGTTTCCAGAATCGAATCCGGCGACAGGCCGAGCGAACGCCAGCCCTTCCAATCCGGCTGGAAGTCCAGCCAGGGAACCAGATGCCCTTGCGTCACATCGAGCGCCGATTTGAACGAGGTCGTCACCGTCCAATAGATCGGAAACAGGCAAACGAAGGCCCAGAACAGCAATGCGCTGTAGATCAGCACACGGCCCAAGATTCGGGCGGCCCGGGTTGTGTTGTGAGACTTGCGGACCGGGTGCGGCGCCGAGGTGGAGATGGCCAATCGAGAAACTCCCTTTCTAAACGGGTTCGGCCTGCGGCTTCACGAAACTTTCTGTGTCCAGCGACCGGCAACGCGCAGCAGCACCGTCAGGAAGACGATAATCATGACAAGATAGAACATCGCGAGCCCGGTGCCGTAGCCGACATTCGATCGATCGCGATACACGCGGTAAATGAAACTCGACACCGTGTCGGTGGCGCCGCCCGGTCCCCCCGCGGTCACGTTGATCACGATGTCGGCGAGCTTCAATTTGAAAATGATCCTGATCAGGAGCACGGTGACGCTCACCGGTAGCATCAGAGGGAACGTCACATGCCGAAACGACTGCCACCCGCCCGCGCCGTCGACCTTGGCTGCTTCCAGGACCTCTTTGGGCATCGCCTGCAGCCCGGCGAGCAACGTGATCATGATGAAGGGGATGGATACCCAGGCATCCATCGCCTCGATGCTCAGGCGCGCGATCCAGGGGGACGCGAAGAACGCCGGATTTTCCCATCCGAGATTGCGCGCCAGCGTGGCCGCCGGACCAAAGCGGTATTCCATCAGCGATTTGCCGATCATCCAGCTCACGGCTACGGGGCTGAGCATCAAAGGCAGCAGGAAAACCACGCGAAAGAATTTCCGCGCACGTATCTCGGCGTTCAGCAGGAGCGCCAGTCCAAACGCAATCGCATACTCGCCAAGCACGGCTGCCGCGTAGAAGACCATGTTGCCAAGTGCGTTCCAGTAGTAATTGTCGTGAAACAAGCCGATGAGATTGTTGATGCCGTTGAAGTGCGGGCCTTCGAACGAGCTGAGATTCCAATCCAGCGAAGCAATGTAAATCCCGAACAGGGTCGGAAAAATCACCACCGCAACGGTGAACAACACGGCCGGGAGCAGAAACAACGCGCGCAAACCGCGTTCGCCGCGGATCACGACCTGCCCGACACCGAGCGCAATGGCCCAGAACAGATAGGTATAGAGGATCGGGCGCCAATCGGCGAACCCCGCCTTGATGGCGCCGGTCGCGTGCAGAATCTGGATCAGGAGCAGGAGCAGGAACGCCAGCGAGGCAAGGACAACCAGCGCTCGTCCCGCATTCTTCCGGCTGACGGGGGACCGCTGCGATGCGAGCTTGTGGCGACTCGCATGGACCACCGGTGATGAATTCTGCATCAAGATCGCACTCTGCCGATTTGGACTTTGACCCGGGCACTGGAGAAAGCTTCGGCTGGTGCCGCGGGCGGCGCCAGCCGAAGGTCCGATGTTCCGCCGGATGCGAAGGGAACTACGCCATGCCGAGCGATGCCTTGTAGAGTGCGATCTGCTTTTCGCGACCGATCTGGTCGGTCAGCTTTTCCCATGCGGCTGCGATGTTGTTGGCGCCGGTCTGGGCGTCGTACTGGCCGGCGAAGATCTTGGTCAGTTCGTCTTCGGCGATACTGTAGTACTGGAAAATGCCGGGAATGCGCGGCTCGACCGCACGGTTCGGGTGATTATAGGAGCCGAACTGCGAGTTCAGATAAGACGTGATGTATTTCCGGTCGTAGCCCGCCGCCACCCATTCGTCGATGTTGGAATGGCTGGTGCGGTGAACCTGGAAGCCCGACGGATACATCACGGTCCAGAGCGACAGATCCTTGCCGCCGACATGCGCCGCCGCGCTCCACGCCGCCTTGTGCTTGCGTTCGTCGCCGTTGACCCTCGCCATGACGTAAATGCCCCAACCGAGATAAGCGCAGTTCGGCGCATGGTTTGGACCGCTCGCGAGCTTTTCCCATTTGCCGGTCTTGGAATTGTAGACGTCGTCCGATCCCGGCAGGATGTCGAAGCCGACGATGTCGCCGATCACGGAGGTGTCGCTCGCTTTCGCCACCTGGCCGATATCTCCCCACCACGGGATCATCGAGCCGATACCGGCCAAAAATTGCTGGAAGCCGGTGGTGTTCGGATCGGCGTTGAGCTGATCGGCAGGTTCCGACGGCAGCGCGTCGACGACGTCCTGAATGGCGCGAACCCAGGCCGCATTGTTGATGCGCGGCTTCATGGTGTCGACGTCGAACAGCCAGGCCTTGTCGTCCGGATGCTTTGCGTAGGCGGTGGCGCGGCTGCCGAGGAAATAAAAGCCGAACCCGCCCCAGGGTTTTGGCGCATCGAGGTAGCCGACCGCATTCTGGCCTTTGAATTTCTTGCCCTTGAGGAACTTGGTCGCGGCCTGGACCTGCTGCCAGGTCTTCGGCACGCCCCATTCGCCTTGGTTGCCGGCGTCCTTCCACGCCTTGGCGAGACCAGCGTCGGAGAAATAGTCGGTCCGGTAATTGAAGTTGTGGCAGTCGCCGTCGATGGTGACCCGATACGTCTTGCCATTCCAGGTGCCGACCGGCGGCTTCAAATATTCCACATAGTCGTCGATATCGATCTGCTTCTTGACCCAGTCCGGCATCTCCGACGCCAGGCCCTTGCCGCAGACGTCGCCCTCGAACGGGGCACCCATTTCGAGGATGTCGAAGTCGACCGTGCCGGTTGCGATCGCCTGTTGCAGTCGCGGGTTGTAGTCGGCCTGGGCGAGATCGATCCAGGAAATTTTCGCGCCGGTATAGGCCTCCCACGGCTTCAGGAAGCCGCGGAACAGCAAATTGTGCAAATTCTGGTTGTTGAGCCCCATGAAGGAGAGCTCGACGTCCTTGAACTCGCCCTCCTTGACGTTGGCTTTGGTCGGGCCGAGGCAAAGCTCGCCGACCTTCTGCCAATCGGCGTCGGTCGGCGCGCCTTTGCCGACGCCTGGAAGTTGCAATATCCGCGCCCGCAGATTGTCCTGTGCCAGCGCGCGCTCGGAAAACGCGCCGAGAGCGCCGGCCGTACCGAGGGCAGCCGCGCTGGCCGCTCCCTTGAGGACCGTCCGCCGGTTCGGTCGCATCTGGAGATGCTGATCGTATTCTTGCTGTTTCACCGCGAAACCTCCCTTTGTTTTTTTGATGCTGCGTTTCAGTCGCCTGAGCACCATTATTCTAACGGATAGGACGTTCGGGGGACTCGTGTGTCCTCCGCTCTTGCTGGCGAGATCCGGACAGGTGGTGGCCGAGGCCGTTTCGAGTATGCAACAGCCCAGATCAATGTCAACGAAGCCGCGCGGAGCGTCGCCGCGGGTATGGCGCTTTCACGCTGCTCGCTCGCGAAAGAGCGCCGCGCATTGCAAGCGTGCGGTGCGGCAAGATCGGCGGGCGGCCTTCTTGATCGCCTCGAGCTAGGCCGCGTCGGGGGCAATGACTCCCTTCTTGAACACGAAGCACCCGTAGAAGCGCCGTTCGCCGGTCTGGATCACGCAATAGGATTTCTTCGCGAGTTCATAGAAGGCAAACCGCTCGATCGAGCCCATCGGCAAGGGGCCACCCTGCGCGGCGTCGATCTCACGCTGCACCTCGATCTGCACCGGAGGAACCTCGTCGGGCTTGTCGACGATTTGCATCCGCAAGGCGGGCTTGTCGACAAAGGAATCCAGCGGAAGGACTGACAGGATGGCGCGTGCCGCCCGGCCGGCCGTTACGTTATCGATCCGCAGCAGCCGTCCCAGTACGCTCTGACGGGCGACCGCGTCGGAGGGGAAATTGGTGTCGCAGAGGACGAGGTCGTCGCCATGGCCCATCGCCCGCAACGCGTAAAGGACGTCCGCATTCAACATTGGATCGATCGATTTCAGCACGCTGCGCCTCCCTTGAATTTGACAGCTTCTTTTTGGCGACTGGCTCTCTGGTCCCACCATGCAGCCGTTTCCTTTGATATCCATTATAGAACATGGATTGAGCTGGCGGCCAGCCCGCGCATCTCACTCAAGGATTCTCGAAGTCCCCTCACGACTATTTGGTCCGCGACTGCACGGATAGTGCTATGTTGTTACGCGCCTGCAAGTGAGTCCCAAGCCAATGAAAGAGAAAAAGGAAATCGTCGAAAACTGGCTGCCGCGCTATACCGGCACGCCGCTTGCGGAATTCGGAGAATATGTCCTGCTGACCAACTTCGACAATTACGTCGAATGGTTCGCCGCGCAGCACGGCGTTTCGGTCAAGGGCGTCGATCGGCCGATGCCCAACGCGACGGCCGATGGCATCACACTGATCAACTTCGGCATGGGAAGCCCGAATGCCGCGACGGTGATGGATCTGTTAAGCGCCATTTCGCCGAAAGCCGTTTTGTTTCTTGGCAAATGCGGGGGCCTCAAACGCAAGAACCAGATTGGCGATTTGATCCTGCCGATTGCGGCCATCCGTGGCGAAGGCACCTCGAACGATTACCTGCCGCCGGAGGTCCCCGCGCTGCCCGCGTTCCAGTTGCAACGGGCGGTGTCGACCATGATCCGCGATCTCCATCACGACTATTGGACGGGCACGGTGTACACGACCAATCGTCGGGTCTGGGAGCACGATGATCGCTTCCGGGAACTGTTGCGCCTTACCCGAAGCATGGCGATCGACATGGAGACCGCGACCATCTTCGCCGCCGGATTTGCCAACCATATTCCGACCGGCGCGCTGCTGCTGGTGTCCGATCAGCCGATGATCCCCGAGGGCGTGAAGACGGAAGCGTCGGATCTGGCCGTGACCGCCACTTATGTCGAACGGCATATCAGGATCGGGATCGAGGCCTTGAAGCTGGTGCGCCGCAACGGCCGCAGCGTCAAGCATCTGCGGTTCGAAGCGGATTTCGATAGCGGGCATGAGCCGTAAAACGGCGTCGCGCCGGCGGGTCGGTAGCCGCCGAAGTGCGGCGTAAAAGACAGGGAGGTCGCCATTTTGCCACAGAGTTCCGTCCCGCGATCGACCGGCGAGATCGCAAGCTACCACGCTCATGTCTATTACGATCCGGCGACAACGCGCTCTGACGCTGAGCGCTTGCGTGCATGGATCGGCGAACGGTTTGCCGTCACCTTGGGACGCTGGCATGACGTGAAAGTCGGTCCGCATGATCAGGCGATGTTTCAGGTGGCCTTCGCGGCGGAGCTGTTTTCTAAGCTGGTGCCGTGGCTGATGCTCAACCATGGCAGCTTGAGTATTCTGGTCCATCCCAACACCGCCAATCCGCGCCGCGATCACCTTATCAATCCGCTCTGGATCGGGCCGCCGCTTGACGTGCATGGCGAGAAGCTGCCGGACGAGGCGGTCGCGGAGCACGCGCCCGAACCGAATACGCATCCTGTTCTTCGTCCATAGGCTGGATCTCGAGCCGTCTTGCGCTGGAGGTTGAGGACGCGCGTTGAATCCACAACGACCATCGTCGTTCTCTCGCTGCAGCCGTCGGGGTTTGAATCCCAGACATCGCGCTGGGCTTGCTCATGAAAGCCCCCGCCGGGGCGTGCGGGCCAGCACCGAGCGTTTGGCCGAGCCCAAAGCCGCATAGCCGCTACGTCCTGGCCTGCCGCGCCCTTCGTTCGAGGGCCTGCGATCGAATGACAAAACCTGCCTCTCGACAAGATGCCGAGGTTTAGGCAAAAGACCGGAGCAGATATCGCGGAAAACTCACGCATGTGGCGGGCTATTGATGCATTCCGGTGACGGCGTCACTGAATTCGACTACGTCATCGTCGGTGCCGGATCGGCCGGTTGCGTGCTCGCGAACCGTCTCAGCGCGGACGGAAAAAACTCGGTGCTGCTGCTCGAAGCCGGCCCCGAGGATAAAAATCTCTGGATCCATGTGCCGCTCGGTTACGGCAAGCTGTTCAAGGAAAAAACCGTCAACTGGATGTATCAGACCGAACCCGAACCCGGGCTGAACGGGCGCGCGGTGTTCCAGCCGCGCGGCAAGGTGTTGGGTGGATCGAGCTCGATCAACGGGCTGTTGTACGTTCGCGGCCAGCACGAGGATTACGATCGCTGGCGTCAGCGTGGCAACGACGGCTGGGGCTTTGACGACGTCCTGCCGTATTTCAAGAAAGCCGAGAATCAGGAGCGCGGCGCCGACGATTTCCACGGCGTCGGCGGCCCGCTGCCGGTTTCCAATCTGGGCCATCCCGATCCGATCTCCGCGGCATTCATCGCGGCCGCGGTCGAGACCGGCATACCCTTCAATCCGGACTTCAACGGCGCGACGCAGGAAGGCGCCGGCTTCTTCCAGACCACGACGCGGCGCGGCAGGAGGGCGAGCACGGCGGTCGCCTATCTCCGCCCGGCGCTGGGCCGACACAACCTGCATGTCGAGAGTTCGGCATTGGCGCAGCGCATCGTCTTCGCGGGACGACGGGCCGACGCCGTCGAGTACCGCCGGGAAGGCATGTTGCGAACGGCGCGGGCGCGCAAGGAAATCTTGATCTGCGGCGGCGCCTATAATTCGCCGCAGCTGCTGCAGCTCTCGGGTGTCGGACCCGCGGAGCTGTTGCAAACGCACGGCATCGATGTCGTGCTCGATGCGCCGGGCGTCGGTCACGATCTGCAGGATCACATGCAGGTCCGCGTGGTGATGCGCTGCCCCAAACCGATCACGCTTAACGACGTCGTCAATAGCCCCGTCCGCAGGGTTTTTGCGGGGCTACGCTATGCGGTAACTCGTAGCGGGCCGCTGTCGATCGCGGCCGGGACATCGGGGGCGTTCTTCAAGACCAATCCCCGCTTGGCGACGCCGGATATCCAGATTCACTTCCTGCCGTTCTCGACCGACAAGATGGGCGAGAAGCTGCATTCGTTTTCCGGATTTACCGCATCCGTCTGCCAGTTGCGCCCGGAGAGCCGCGGTTCGCTGCGCATCCGCAGCGCCGATCCCACCGCGCCCCCGGAAATACGTATCAACTATCTAGCAAGCGAGGTCGACCGCACCGCCAATATCGAGGCCTTGAAGATCTTGCGCCGGATATTGCATGCGCCCGCGCTTGCTGCTTTCGTGATGGAAGAGGTCGATCCCGGCAAGAAAGTCTCGACCGATGCGGAACTGCTCGACTACTGCCGCGCGCGCGGCAGCACGATCTACCATCCGACCTCGACCTGCCGGATGGGAAATGATCCGCTTGCGGTCGTCGATCAGCGGCTTCGCCTCCGCGGCATCGAGGCCTTGCGCGTGGTCGACGCCTCGGTCATGCCTGATCTGGTGTCGGGCAACACCAACGCGCCGATCATCATGATCGCCGAAAAAGCCTCCGACATGATTTTGCAGGACGCGCGCTGACTTCAAGCGCCGGACATGCGTTGCATTGGGCTGTCGGCTGGCTCTATCCTCGATCCGGAAACTGGCCGCGATTCCGGCGCGGCCGAAGGGAACCTCGATGGCGGCAATTCGAATGCGGATCGGCACGCGCAAGAGCGCGATGGCGCTGGCCCAGACCGAGGAAATTGCCCGGCGGCTCGCCGCGGTTGCTCCCGAGGTCGCGGTCGAGATCGTCAAGTTCGAGACCACGGGCGACACCGATCAGGTCGGCAAGCTTTTGCCGCATGGCGGCAAGGGCGGCGCCTTTGTCGCCGAAATCCGCAAGGCCGTTTTGTCGGGCGAATTGCAGGCCGCGATGCATTCGCTCAAGGACATGCCGGGCAATGAAGACACCCCGGGGCTCGTGATCGGCGCGACGCTGCCGCGCGATCCGCCGGGCGATGTCTTGGTGCTGCGCGCCGGAATCTCGATTGACGATCTCCGGCGCGCGCGCGGCAAGGGATTCAAGGTCGGCACCAATGCGGTGCGGCGCGCGGCCTATGCGCGACGGCTGTTTCCGGAAATCGAGGTGATTCATTACCGCGGCGCCGCCGACACCCGGGTGCGAAAGCTCGACAATTCGGAAATGCAGCGGCTTGCCGGCGGCGGCGCGGTCGGTCCGGCGGACGCGCTGATCATGGCGCGGTCAGGGCTCGAACGCGTTGGCCTCGCGGGTCGCATCGCCTACGAGTTTACGATCCAGGAAATGCTGCCGGCGGTCGGGCAGGGGATTGTCGCGGTGGAGTGCGCGGCAGGTGATTGGCAGACGCGAAGCATTCTTTCCCGCATCGATGACGCGAACGCGCATCGCTCTGCCGATGCCGAGCGCGAGGTGCTGTGGGTGCTCAACGGCCATTGCAATTCGCCGATCGCGGGATTTTCGACCATCGATGGCGAAGAGATGTCGTTGACCGCGTCAGTGCTGGATGAGGAAGGCCGGCTCTTCATCGAGGCCTCGCGCTCCGGACCCGCCGACCGCCCGCGCGAACTCGGCCGTGCTGTCGGCCTCGAACTGCTGGCAAAGGGCGCCGCCGCAATCATCGAGCGCAGCCGGGTGAGATGATGCCTACCCCTTATACGCCCGCACCCGCTTCAGCATCTGCTCGACATGCGCGATCGGGGTTTCCGGCAGGATGCCGTGGCCGAGGTTGAAGATCAGCCGTCCCTTGGCGTAATTCGAAAGCACGTCGTCGACCGCGGAATCGAGCGCTTTACCGCCGGCAATCAGCGCCAGCGGATCGAGATTGCCTTGAACGGCGACGCGATTTTGCACGCGCTCGCGGATCAATGACGGCTCGGCCGCCCAGTCGATGCTCACGGCATCGACGCCGGTAGCCTCGACGTAACCGGGCAGCAGGGCACCCGCGCCGCGCGGAAAGCCGATGATTTTCGCATCCGGCACGTGTCTGCGCACACCTTCGACGATCCGCCTTGTCGGCTCGACCGACCAGCGCGCAAATTCGCGTGGCGGCAGCACGCCGGCCCAGGTGTCGAACAGCTGCAGCACGTCGGCGCCGGCCGCAAGTTGCCCCAACAGATACTCGATCGAGTTCTCGACCAGCACGTCGATGATGTCAGTGAACGCTTCGGGATGGCGATACGCCATCATCCGCGCCGGCGCCTGATCCGGCGTGCCCTGGCCGGCCACCATGTAGGTCGCAACCGTCCACGGCGCGCCGCAAAACCCGATCAGCGCGATCTTCGAATCGAGCTCGCCGCGCACACGGCGCAGCGCCTCATAGACCGGCTCGAGCTTGCCGAAGTCGCCGCGCCTGGCCAGGGTTTCGACTTTCTCCGGCGTGTCCAGCGGATCGAGCCGCGGGCCCTCGCCGGCCTCGAAGCGCACCGCTCGGCCGAGCGCGTAAGGGATCACCAGAATATCGGAAAAGATGATCGCGGCATCGAAGTTGAAGCGGCGGATCGGCTGCAGCGTGACTTCGGCGGCGAATTCCGGCGTGAAACACAGGTCGAGAAAACCGCCGGCTTTGGCGCGCAACTCGCGATATTCGGGCAGATAACGGCCGGCCTGCCGCATCATCCAGACCGGCGGCACCTGCTGCCTGCGGCCGGAGAGCACCTCAAGAAAGGGTTTTGTCGTCTGGGTTTGGGTCAAGCGCGCTTAATCCGAAAGGGGGATCGGGAGGCGGAATGCTGTCCCCTGATATACTGCGGATACCGACTTGACCAAGGGGCCCGCCAGCCCAAGCGGCGAGCACCTCACGAAGAAGCGCGGAAAAACCACAAAAAGGCCGGAAAGGCGTGCCGTCCCGGCATTTTTGCCTTCCAATTTAATTCGATCGCGGCGACCGCGCTGATGCGAACGGGATATCGGCGATCACCCGGTCGTCGTCAGAGATCGAAACCTTGCGCGCAGTCCTCCGGCCTGGCCACGAGGTCCAGCGGCGCTCCGATCCGAAAATTCCAAACGGGCTGGGGTCGGAATTCTGTCGCGGAGCTCCGCAAATTCAGCCTTGCCGACGAGGATGCGATCTCATCGGTCAGCCCAGTCGAACCGAAGTCGCGCCGGATGTCTGTGCGATATTGGTCATCGGGGATAAAAATCCCCCGTTGTTTTTGGCCGGGTTGCGGCCCACCAATTGGACAGCCTGGATGACCTTCCGCGCCGCTGCTCCGGCGAATAGCTCCGCGCTGCAGTCGCGGGTCGCTAGTAATGCGGCGGCGGTTCGTTGGCGCCGCCGGGGGTATGCGCTTCGGCTTCCCGCAGCCGTTCACTCAAGGCCGCAACCTGGCGCGTCAAGGCGTCGATCTTCTGCCACTGCGCGGTGATGGTCTCGTTGAGCGTATCGATGGTCACGTCCTGAAACGTGAGCCGGGCTTCGAGCAGGTCGATGCGGTCGCTGAGCGTCTTCACGTCACTCATCGGAATTGCTTTGCGCTGGGACGTTCCCGCAGGCCGTGGCCGAGCGCTATGCGGTCGTCGAAGACAAAACATTCGCCGCGCCAGCGGCTTTTTTCTTCCGGCACGCCTTCCAGATATTTCAGGATGCCGCCCTTGAGGTGATAGACTTCGGCAAAGCCGCGCGACTTCAGATAGGCGCTGGCCTTTTCGCAACGGATGCCGCCGGTGCAGAACATCGCGACCTTCCGATGCTTGGCCGGATGGAGATGCCGTGCGGCGAATTCCCGAAATTGCCCAAAGCTCTTGATGCCGGGATCAACGGCGCCGGCGAACGTGCCCAGCGCAACTTCGAAGGCGTTGCGGGTATCGATCACAAGCGTATCCGGCGCGGCGATCAGATCGTTCCAGTCGGCGGGGTCGACATAGATGCCGACCTGCCGCGTTGGATCGGCCGTGGTATCGCCGAGGGTGACGATCTCTTTTTTCAGCCGGATTTTCAGGCGCTGGAACGGCATCACTGATGCGTCTGAGAATTTCAGTTCGAGGTTGTCGAGCCGGCCGCCGAACAGGGCGCCCTGCCGCAATTCCGCGACCAGCGCCGCGATCGCCTCGATGCCGCCCGCAAGCGTGCCGTTGATGCCCTCTTGGGCCAGCAGCACGCTGCCCCGCAGTTCGAGGCGAGCGCAAATCGCGCGCAGCGGCTCGCGCAGTTCGCGGAAATCCGGCAGCGCGGTGAATTGATAGAAAGCGGCGACCTGGTACGGCATGGCGGTGGTTTATCAGGAGGGGTGGGATGGGGAAAGCCGTCGCGAGATCAACATATGTTGGCGTCGTCCCTGCGAAAGCAGGTCCCATACGCCAGTTGCCTTTGCGACAACAACCATCTGTGATTATGCCTCCCTTGCTTTCGCAGGGACGACCGTGGTGGGCTGTTATGCGCCCCAACCATTGCCCATGGCCACCTGTATATGCCATGTAAATCTGCGCCTGAAAGGCAGCGATAACCCTTCAAAAGTGAGCACTTTGGCATGAGGAATTTCCATCTCGCCGGCCGGTCCACCGTCCACGCCCAGAACGGGATGGTGGCGACCTCGCATCCCTTGGCCGCGCTGACGGCGATCGAGGTGATGCGTTCCGGCGGCACCGCCGCCGATGCCGCGGTCGCGGCCTGCGCGGTGCTGGGGGTGATCGAGCCGCAATCGACCGGGATCGGCGGCGATTGTTTTGCCCTCATTCAGCCGAGGGGCGAGGGCAGGATTGTGGCCTATAACGGATCGGGCCGCGCGCCGAAAGCGGCGACACCGGAATGGTATCTCGAGCGCAACATCAAGGCGGTCCCGCTGACCTCGGCGCACGCCGTCTCGATTCCCGGCGCCATCGATGCCTGGGAAATCATCCTGCGCGATCACGGCAAGCTCGGGCTCGATACGTTGCTGCAGCCCGCGATCAGGTGCGCGGAAGAAGGCTACGTGGTCCCGCCTCGCACCGCATTCGATTGGAAGAACCAGTTCGAGAAACTGAAAAAAGGCACCAACACCGAGCGCTATCTGTTGCCGCACGGGAGACCGGCGGTCGCCGGCGACGTGATCCATCAGCCCGAGCTTGGCAAGACGCTGCGCGCGATCGCGAAGAGCGGCCGTGACGCGTTTTACAAGGGCGCGATCGCCGAGGACATGGTCGAGACTTTGCGCGGCATCGGCGGCCTGCACACGCTGGATGATTTTGCCAGCCACACCACCGAGACCACGTCGCCGATCGGCACCGTCTATAAGGGCCACGACGTCTGGCAGTGCCCGCCGAACGGCCCCGGCATCACCATGCTGGTGATGCTGAATATTCTTTCGCGCTTCGATCTGAAGAAATATCCGCCGATGAGCATCGAGCGGTTTCATCTCGAGGCCGAAGCCGCGCGCATCGCCTACATGATGCGCGAGCAGCACATCGGCGATCCGGCGTTCGTCAATGTCGATGTCGCGCGAATCCTGACCGAAGAATTCGCCGAGGAATATGGCCGCAAGATCCGGATGGACGGCCTGCTCGATCTGCCGGTGGTGACGCCGCCGATGAATCCTTCGACCGTCTACATCACGGTGGTGGACAGGGATCGCAACGTCTGCTCGTTCATCAATTCGATCGCGCATTCCTTCGGCTCGGCAATCGTCTCCAACAATACCGGCATTCTGCTGCAAAATCGTGCCGGCGGTTTTCGCATTCAGCCCGGCCATCCCAACTGCATCGCGCCGGGCAAGCGCCCGCTGCATACGATCATTCCCTCGCTGGTCACCAAAAATGGCCGCGCGCAAATGCCGTTCGGCGTGATGGGTGGGCAGTACCAGCCGGTCGGGCAGGTCCATGTGCTGACCAACATGCTCGACTACGGTTGCGACGTGCAGGAGGCGATCGATATGCCGCGCGGCCTGCATTACGAAGGCGTCTATCAGCTCGAGGACGGCGTGCCCGCCGATATCGTCGACGGCTTGAAGAAGCTCGGGCACAAGACCACCAGCGTGGTCGGCCCGCTCGGCGGCGGCCAGGCGATCTGGATCGACTGGGACAAGGGTACGCTGACCGGCGGTTCCGATCCGCGCAAGGACGGCTGCGCGCTGGGCTATTGATCAGGTCAACTTCACCCAAGATATCGCGCGTTCGCACGCTGCCTGCCCGGCGTTTTTGTGTGAGTTGACGGGCTGGCAACGCAGGTCGCGTTGCGCTAGACACGCACCCGATCGTTAAACGGAAGGTGCCCAGAGATGCGACGTCTAAAGCGTGCAAGAATCCCGATGCTGGCAACGATTGCGTTTGCCTTCGTTGCCGTGCCATTGACCTGTGTACCGACCATAGCAGCGGCCCAGACCGCGGGAAAACCCATGACCACAGCTTCAGGCCTGCAGATTATCGACACTACGGTTGGCACCGGGGCATCGCCGAAGCCCGGCCAGATCTGCGTGATGCACTACACCGGCTGGCTTTACGAGGACGGCAAGAAGGGCAAGAAATTCGACTCGTCGGTCGACCGCAACGAGCCGTTCGAATTTCCGATCGGGCAACATCGCGTGATTGCCGGCTGGGACGAAGGCGTCGCCACCATGAAGGTCGGCGGCAAGCGCACCCTGATCATCCCGCCCGCGCTCGGCTACGGCGCCCGCGGCGCCGGCGGGGCTATTCCGCCGAACGCGACGCTGATGTTCGACGTCGAATTGCTTGGGGTGAAGTAAGCGGAAAAAAGCGGGTCAAGCCGCGACGACGCGGGGAGCGCATCGTGAAGATTTCCATCCTCGACGATTATTTCGACACGCTGCGTACCCTCGAATGTTTCCGGAAACTTGCCGGGCATGACGTCACGATCTGGAACGATCATGTTCAGGATGTCGAGGCGCTTGCGGTGCGACTGCGCGACACCGAGGCGCTGGTGCTGATCCGGGAGCGCACGCAAATTCGAGCGCCGCTGCTGGAGCGGCTGCCGCATCTCAAGCTGATCAGCCAGCGCAGCGTCTATCCCCATATCGATATCGACGCCTGCACCCGGCTCGGCATCATTGTGTCGTCGGGCCTGCACGCCGATACGCCCTCCTATGCCACCGCCGAATTGACCTGGGGCCTGGTGCTGGCGGCGATGCGCGCCATTCCGCAGCAGATGGCGGCGCTGAAATCGGGGCATTGGCAGATCGGCGTCGGCCACACGCTGCGCGGCAAGACGCTCGGCATTTATGGCTATGGCCGGATCGGCGCCGTGGTCGCCGGCTACGGCAAGGCGTTCGGCATGAACGTGCTGGTATGGGCGCGCGAGCCGGCCCTTGTGCAGGCGCGCGCCGACGGTTACGCGACCGCCGCCAGCAAGGCCGAATTTTTCGAAGCGTGCGACGTGCTGTCGCTGCACATGCGGCTGGTCGACGCCACCCGCGGCATAGTCACCGCAGGCGATCTCGCCCGCATGAAACCGACGGCGCTTCTGGTCAACACCAGCCGCGCGCCATTGATCGAACCGAACGCGCTGGTCAACGCACTGCGGGCCGGGCGGCCCGGCATGGCCGCGGTCGACGTGTTCGAAAAGGAGCCGCTGCGCGACGTCAACGATCCGCTGCTGACCATGGACAACGTCGTCGCAACCCCGCATATCGGCTATGTCTCGCGCGAAGAATACGAAATCCAGTTCACTGATATCTTCGACCAGATTGTTGCCTATGCCGCCGGAACACCCACCAACGTGGTCAATCCGGATGTGCTCGGCGGCGCCGCGTTGAGACAAATGCCAACACCGAAAGCAGCCCGATGACGCACGATCATACCCATTCTGATCATTCCCACGATCACGATCATGCGGATCTCTGGAAGCACGATGGCGTCCGCGTTATCCCCGGCGACCAACTCGATCCCAACGTGCCCTCGACGGCGGGGATGGACCGCAAGGCCGCGATCAATTTTGCACGTGCCGGCGCCCAGAAATTATGGGCGGGCACCGTGACGATCAAGCCGGACGCCAAGACCGGCGCGCATCACCACGGCCATCTCGAAAGCATCATCTATGTGGTGAAGGGAAGAGCGCGGATGCGCTGGGGCGAGCAATTGCAATTTACCGCCGAAGCCAACCCCGGCGACTTCATCTTCATCCCGCCCTATGTGCCGCATCAGGAAATCAACGCCAGCCGCGACGAGGTGCTGGAATGCGTGCTGGTGCGCAGCGACGGCCAGGCGGTCGCGATCAACCTCGACATCGAGCCGGTGGAAAAGCCGGAGACGGTGCTGTGGGTCGACCCCGTGCACCGGGACCCTTCAGAAAAGACGTGACGGACCGCGGACGGCGCAATCGTGCGGGCCGTCGCATAGAGCATGATCCGGAAAAGTGGGAACCGGTTTTCCGAAGAGATCATGCTCGAAACAAAGAGATGAGATCATGATGCGATTGAATCTAATCGGATCATGATCCAGGAGCTCCCATGACACTTGTTCGCTACGAGAGTGCGGGCCACGTCGCCACCATCACCATGGATCGCGCCTCCGCGCATAATGCCCTCAACAACGCCCTGTGCGACGAATTGCGCGAGGCCTGGTTGCGATTTCGCGACAGCGACGATCGCGTCGCGGTGCTCGCCGCTGCCGAAGAGGCGTATTTTTCGGTCGGCGCCGACGTGAAGGATCTTCCCGTCAACATGTGGCACGCGGTGCCCGGACTTGGCGTCGAACTCGACAAGCCGGTGATTGCCGCGACCTCCGGCTGGGTCGTCGGTGGCGGCTTCGTGCTGGTGCAAATGGCCGACATGTGCGTCGCCTCCGAAACCACGCGCTTCATCTACCCCGAAGGCAAGATCGGCACCACCGCCGGCGGCGTCTCGTCGGTGGTGGCGCGAATGCCGCACAAGGTCGCGATGGAGTTTCTCCTGGTCGGCGAGGAGATGTCGGCGGAGCGCGCCTACCAGATCGGCTTCGTCAACAAGATCGCGCCGAAGGGACAGCATGTCGCGCTCGCCCAGGAGATGGCTGCAAAAGTCGCCGCCAACGCGCCGCTTGTTATTCAGGCGCTGAAAAAATTGACCCGCGATGTGATGCCGAAGGGACCGCTCGAAACGGTGGCCGACGTGCGCCGGCTGCTCGACGCCGTGCGAACCAGCGAAGACCTCAAGGAAGGCGTCAAAGCCTTCAGCGAAAAGCGCAAGCCGCAGTTCAAGGGCAAATGAGATTTTTGGGCACGCGGAGGGCACCGTGACGCTCGTCATTCCGGGGCGTCCGAAGGACGAGCCCGGAATCCATAACCACGATCAGGAGTATGGATTCCGGGCTCGATGCTCCGCATCGCCCCGGAATGACGGCGGTCAGAGCGTTATAATGACGGCAGCGGCGCTTACGCAAACACCCCGTGATCGATCGCCCCGTTCGGCACCACATAGCCATAGCGCCGGTTCGACGGCTCCGGCCCGGCCTTTTCGTACTCCGCCTTCATCAGGGCAAAGCGGTCGCCCTTGAGTTCGAGCATCGCCCGCTTCGGCTGGATGTTATAAAGCCTTGCATTGTTGTCGCCGAAGATCGCGGTCTTGACCGGGCCGTCGGCGGCCCCCAACGGGGCGAAACCGAATTTCTTCTGCATCGCTTCCGGGATTTCGAGCCGGCGCAGGCCTTCGATCTGCCACTGCGGCGCGCCGGTCCACAGCGCATCCGTGCCCCAGCAGACGTGATCGACGCCGAGCCCCTTTATCAATGTGCCCATCAGCGCCGCGCAGACGTTCGGCTCGGCGACCAAGGTGGTGGCGAACAATTGCCCGACATCGCCATAGACATTGCTGACGCCATATTGCGCCGGGATATCGGCGAGGTCGCTGGTCCAGGAAATCCGCCCGGTGCGCTCGAATTCGGCCAGCGCCACTTTCGGATCGCCGCCGACATGCCGATAGGCGGAGTGATAAATCACAAAGTTGAGCTGCGGCCAGTCCTTCGCCGCCTGGCCGACGTCGGCGACATCGGCAAAGCCGCGCAGATTCGGAAACGCCTTTTCGATGCCCGGCGGGAACAGGCCCTTGTGCACGCAGACATTCTTGATGCCGGCCTTCACCATTTTCTCGTAACCCTTGTAGGTGACCTTCTCGTCGTCCAGCCGCCACGGATAATGGCTGATGTCCTTATGGGTGTTGTCGCCGATGGTGTAGCCCTTGCAGGACTCCGGCTTCAGCGCCAGGCCTGCGTCGAGCTTGTCGAGCCAGCGCGGCTGTCCCGGCGTGAAGATCATGTGACAGAACACCCGCCGCGAGCCGGCCTCGTCGTTGATCTTCTTGCGTGCATCCGCCATCTGCTCGTTGGTCAGGAACCAGTCCTGCTCGATGTCGGAGGGGGCGGACGAGATCAGCGAGATTTTGGTGTCGCTGTCTAAAAACATCTCTTTCTTGTAATTGTTGAACTTGAGGTCCTCGATGGTCTGTTCGTGATCGCTGAGTTCCTTGTTCCAGCCGGCTTTGCCGACCGCCTTGCGCATGTCGACGAAGGTCATGACGCGGGTGTCATCGCGCAGGAAGTGGGTGTGCATGTCCATGATGAACTGGTCTTTCAGTCCATTGGCGCGCTCCTGCGCCATCGCCGGCGTCGCGGCTTCCGCTTTCGTGACGTCGAACAGCGGCCCATAGACTTCGTTCATGGCGACAAAGGACGCGGCCATGCCGGCGGCGCTCTGGAAAAACCGTCGGCGGTTCAGGCCCTGCTTGCCGCCGAGATCGTCGGCCATCGCCAATAGCCGGGCCTCGACTTCGCGCTGCCGCTCGTTCTGCGGGTCGGGATAAAATTCGTCGCTGGAAACGATCTGGGTCGGGATCGGCGTCTCGTACTGGCAAAGTTCGGACGGCATCAATGCGGCAAGTTCAGCATCGGTCAGTTGGCTGCTCACGGTTTGCTCCCTGATTCCCGGTGAAGCCCCTTGGTTGGACGGCCGGAACACTAGACCCGAAATTGCCGGGAGCAAGCCTGTTCTGGTCACATTTCGCGCATCGCCGTTCTGCGTACCGCGCTGCAGCGTGCGACGACTTCCGGCCGGCTGTGCCGTCTGCTAGATTTGGTGTCACGAATACGGGATAAGACCCGGGACCGACAGGGAGAGAATCATGACAGATTTCGATCGTCCGCTGGCGCGTCGCGCCGTCATCCGAGGTGCGGGCCTAGGTCTTGTTGCGGGAACGCTGGCGGATGCCATTGCGCCGCAAGAGGCGCGCGCGGACATCCCGGGCAGCGAGATCTGGAGCGGCGAATACTGGGCGAAAAAGGGCGACGTTCCCTTGTGGATGTATCGCAAGCGGGTCGGCGCCCCGAAGCAGGGCGAGCCGTCGCGGCCGGTGGTGTTCTTCGTTCACGGCTCCTCGGTGTCTTCACGGGCGTTCGATCTCAACGTGCCCGGCCATGGCGACTATTCGATCCTGAATGCCTTTGCCCGCGCCGGCTTCGACTGCTGGACCATGGATCACGAAAATTACGGCAAGTCGGGGCGCACCTCCGGCAATTCCGACATCGCCAGCGGAGTTGAGGATTTGAAGGCGGCGGTCGAGGTCGTCGCACGCGAAACCGGCGAGAAGAAATACCATTTCCTCGGCGAATCCTCGGGCGCGCTGCGCGCCGGTGCCTTTGCGATGGCGGCGCCCGAGCGGATCGACCGCCTGGTGTTCGCCGCCTTCACCTACAAGGGCGAGGACTCGCCGACGCTCAAAAAGCGCGCCGAGCAGCTCGACTATTATCGTTCGCACAATATGCGCAAGCGCGACCGCGACATGATCCGCTCGATCGCCACCCGCGACAAGCCCGGCACCAGCGACCCCGCCGTGGTCGAGGCGCTGGCGGACGTCGAGTTAAAGTTCGGCGATCAGGTTCCGACCGGAACGTATCTCGACATGACCGCCAATCTGCCGGTGGTGCATCCGGAAAAGGTGCTCTCGCCGGTGCTCTTGGTGCGCGGCGAATATGACGGGATCGCCACGGTCGCCGACCTCGAGGCATTCTTCAATCTGCTGCCCAATGGCGACCGGCAATTCATCATCCTGCCGGGAACCGCGCATTCGGTGACGCTCGCCACCAACCGCGGCCTGTTCTGGCACGTCGCCCAGGCGTTCCTGACCATGCCCCTGCCGATGGCGACGTAGCCGTCATTCCGGGGCCGGTCCTTGAGGACCGTCCCGGAACGGCCGGGGTCGGGTGGCGTTCCCTCGCCACCTGAAAAAAATTCAAAAGCAGGTGTCGGGATAGCGTCGGCCCGTTCGTCCTCCGGTCGAGCCACGCGAAAGGAGCCTGCTATGACCAAAATGATCTTCATCAATCTGCCAGTCAGCGATCTCGCCCGCGCCACGGCCTTCTATCAGGCTGTCGGCGCCGAAAAGAACGCGCAATTCAGTGACAGCACCGCGTCCGGCATGGTGCTTTCCGAAACCATCCACGTCATGTTGCTGACCCACGACAAGTTCCGCCAGTTTACGCCGAAGCAGATCGCGGATGCGAAAACCTCGAGCGAGGTACTGATTTGCGTTTCTGCCGAGAGCCGCGGCGCCGTGGACGACATGGTAGGCAAGGCAAGCGCCGCGGGCGGCGTCGCCGATCCATCTCCCAAGCAAGATTTCGGCTTTATGTACGGCCGCAGTTTCGAGGATCCGGACGGCCACATCTGGGAGGTGATGTGGATGGATGTCGCCGCCGCAACGACGGCCCGGTCCACGATGGCCGACGCCTGAACCAACGCAAAGGATATTAACCCATGTCCAAGATCACCCCCTGCCTGTGGTTCGACGGCGAGGCCGAGGAAGCGGCGAAATTCTATGTGTCGCTGTTGCCTGATTCCAGAATCGAGAACGTGCAAAAAAATTCTGTCGACGGTCCGGCCGGAAAGGCCGGCACCGTGCTGGTGGTGGATTTTACCCTGGCCGGGCAGCGTTTCATGGCGCTGAACGGCGGCACCAGGTTCGAATACACCCATGCGGTCTCCTTCAAGATCGACTGCGCCGATCAGGCTGAAGTCGACCGCCTGTGGGAGGCGCTGTCCGCCGATGGCGGCAAGGTCGAACGCTGCGGCTGGCTGAAGGATCGTTTTGGCGTGTCCTGGCAGATCGTGCCGAGCGCGCTCGGGCAATATCTCGGCGGTGCCGATCCCGACGGCCGGCAGCGCGCAATGCAGACGATGCTGGGGATGATAAAACTCGACATCGCCGGGCTGAAGCGGGCCTATGAGGGCAAATCGGCGGCGTGATGCGAGCACCGAGAAGGCGACCCGCCGTCACCCGGCCGGTGACGGCGAGCACGGCTTCCTTGATCTTGGCCACGGCGTAATGCCCGATCTGCTCGAGCTCGACATGCGGCATGTTCGGCATCTCGTCAGCCGCCACCACGGCGTCGACGATGGCCGGTCCGTCGACCGCCAGCGCTTCGCTCACCGCGGCTTTCAATTGACCCGGCTCGCGCGCGGTAAATCCGCGGCCGCCGCAGGCGCGCGCCAGGCCTGGAAAATCGGGATTGGTGAATTCGATGGCTTCGCGGAACGGCACGATGCCAACGCTCTCGGCTTCCAGCGTGATTAGCCCGAGCGCCGAGTTGTTGTAGACGACGACTTTGACCGGCAGTCCGTGATGCACGGCGGTCATGAATTCCCCCATCAGCATGTTTGAAGCCGCCATCGCCGACAAGCGCGATCACCTGGCGCGATCGATCCAGCGCCTGCACGCCGTTGGCTTGACCGAGCGCAGTGCCGACGGCCGCATTATTGAACGAGCCGACGATCTGCTGCGAGCCGGTTTGCCGGATCCAGTTTGCCGACCACAGCGTGTTCAGGCCGGTGTCGAGAACGAAGATCGCGTCGCGGCGGGCCGCGTCGCTCACCACGCGCGCCACGGCCTGCGGATGGATGCGGTCCTTGCTGCGCGCCAGATCAGCTTGCTTGTCCAGCATCTCATCCCGCCTCTGGCGCTCGTGGGTTGCCTCGCCTGGGGCGCGTACACTGCCGGTCAGATTGAAACAAATGAAATGCCCTCCCCGCAGTACACGGTGATATCGACCTTGCGCGACGCTGTCGCGATCGCGAGGGGATCTCCCAGACCGAGATTGCGGGCAAAACGTGGAAACGCGCCTGCGGCAACCAGCAGCCGCAAGCGATGGCCGACATCGAGGCGCCACGCCACCGGCAAGGCCTCGACTGTTATTGTCCTTGGCCCGGGACCGCCGGATGCTAACGACAGCCGTCTGTAGCCATCGGTAATGTTGATGGCCTTGCCGTTCGGGCCAACGTCGCACAAGCATACGAAGAGGTCGTGGTAAGGACTGGTGGCCGAGGTCGTTAATGTCACGCTGACATCGCCAAGTAATTCAAGCTGCGCATCACGTATCGGCCCATCGAACACCAGGACATCTGAGCGGGCGGCCAGTTCGCGCATATCGCCTCGCCCCGTCCTGCTGGCCAGCTTCGCACCTTCGAGACTTGGGGTCGGGTGGTTCGGATCATAGGTGAACGTCAGGTCGCCAACTTCCGACCCATGGTTCGTCAGACGGCCATTCGAACCGAGGCTCAATTTCGCGGTGCTGGAAGGCCACGCGCGTAGGTCGCGCCATTTATCCGCCCCGTTCACCCACAACAGGATTCGATCCAGATCTTCGGATCGAGCCGTGTGCTCTTTTAGGTGAATGTCAAACCAGTCCAATGCATCGCGGATGCCTTCCCCGACACCTCCGAAATTTGAGTGGGTCCATGGCCCCAGTTTTAGGCGAACGGTCTTGCCAAGCCCTTTCATGGCTTTGAAGTCACGAATCTGGAACGGAATGAAAAGGTCCGACCAGCCGCCCACCATGCTGACCGGCGCCTGCACATCCGCCATATGATGGATATTGTGGATGGGCTCCCAGAACGGGTCGGCAAGATCGTCATGATCGATCCATCTGCGCCAATAAGCGATCTCCTTGCCCGTAACCTTCTGATCAAGGCTCCTCAATGGCAGTTCGGAGTAGAGGGCTTTATGCGGGTCGCCAAACAGACGCTCTTTCAGCATCCGGACCAGGGTGGAGGTTCGCTCCTGCGCATCGAGGCCCGATATCCAGCTGACATAGTCCTCGAGCCGAAAGCCGCCGCCCTCGTAGATCGCCGCGTGAAAGTCGCTCGTGGTCATGGCGGTAGTCATGGCGGTAATCCTGTCGCCAAGCTCCGCCGCAATGGCCCATTCCACAAAACCCAGATAACTCGCGCCATAGAGGCCGAGCTTGCCGTGATACCAGGGCTGCCGCTCGATCCAGGCAACGGTGTCAACGCCGTCGTCACGCTCCTGGAAGAAGGGATCAAATTGGCCGGCGGAGCCAAAAGTTCCTCGAACGCTTTGGATCACGGTCGTGTATCCCTGCGCGGCGAACAGCCGCGCCATCGAGGCGAACAGGCTGCCGCGGCCGTAAGGCGTGCGCATCAGGACCGCAGGCGGATTTTGTGCCGCGCGCGGATGGTAGATGTCGGTGAGCAAATTCACGTTATCGCGCATCGGCACCAGGAGATCTCGGACGCGGTCGACGGCGAAGGCCGGCGAAGGCAGCTTCCAAAGATGTCCAAGCAGGCGGGCGATCATTGTTCGGTCTCCTTGGCGCCGCGCATCGGCGGGCGCGAGGACCTAACATAGTTGGTAACGCCTTGGAGCCCTCCCTCCAGAAGGATGATGTGATCTCAATACATTGCGACTTCATCGTTATTGCCGCGCGCGATGGGAGGCGAATGCTTCATTCGGTTCAACACGACCCTCGCGCACGGGATTTCGCTGCGCATTGATCTAGTAATTCACCCGCAGTCCGACGCCGCCATGGATGGTGTTGCCGACCGGCTGCGGGCCCAGGGTGCCGTCGAGGAAGAGGTCGGCGACCCAGCCCTTGGCGAGGCGGAAGCCGAGCCGGCCGCCATATTCGAACCAGCTCTGGTTGCCGATCGTCGGCACCACGAGGCCGTCGCCGGTCACGGTCGCGACAATGCCGGAATGCGTCGCAAACGACTGCACGAAGCGGCCGTTGATGTTGCCCTCGATGCTGTCGGTCAACAGATGGGTCCACTGGCCGCCGATCTTGACAAGGTTGGTCCGATCGGTCCCGGTCGCGATCGAGGTGTCGAACGGATTGAACGCGGCCATCGGATGGGCGTAGCCGCTGACCCGTTGCCACAACTGCCAGACCTCGATCGAGGCGGCGAGTTCGTCGCGCGGTGAAAGCCGCTTGATCCAGCCCGCTTTGCCGTACACGCCATAGTCGCTGCTGTTGGTGTCGCTCGTGAGCGAGACCGGGCCGAAGCTCGTCAGGTAGCTGCGTCCATAGCGCACCTTCTCGAACGGCGACAGGATGGCACCGATGTCGAAAAACGGCCGTGACGATCCCCAGTCGACGAAATCATAGCGCAGCGCCAAGGCGCCGATCGGCGCGCTGGTCACGCTGTATCCGCCTTCGCTGTATTGGGTGTAGGCGATGCCCGCCAGCAGCGACAGATTGGGCGTGAGTTCCTTGCGGCCGTGCACGCCGGCCGAAAACGATCCCGCCGAGCCGAACGCGCTGATGCAGTCGCTGCAGTTGATCTGTTCGTTGACGCCGAGCAGCACGTTGCCGAGCACCTGGTTGGTGATCATCCGGTTGAAGCGCTGATTGGCGAGCCCGCCGATCGATCCGCCGCTGGCACCCGTGCCGGTCGGCGTTGGCGTCGGTGTGGGCGTTGGTGCTGGAGAGGTCGAGGTGACCGGCGACGGATTCGGCGTTGGACACGGGTGGTCGCTATTGCAGATTGGCGGCGTTGGCGAACATGAGTGGTCGACATTGCAGCCTCCTGTGACTTGCGCCGCGGCCGGAGCCATTTGCACTCCGATCAGCACAAGCGAGACCGCCGCCGTCAGCGCGGCCGATACGATCATGGTGCTGATGGTGAATTTCGCCATCATCAGCGCCCGCACAATGCGCCGTTGGGATCGTTGCCGTCATCCACCGGCGGGGTCACCGCGGGCGCGGGCGTGGCATCGGCGAAGTCCGTGATGGTGCAAAGCCCGGCGGCCGCGGCGCAGGTCGAGGCGAAATTCCATGGCGGGGTGCTGGTCTTGCGGATCGTCACCCGGCCGCCGGTCGCGGTGATCACAGCCGTGTCGCCGGGCTGGGTCAGGTCGGCACATGGACCGCCGGTCGCGCAGACCAGCGAGGCGCCCTCCTGCAACACCACGGTGGTCATGCCGCGCTGCGACAGGATATCGAGGACGGTGCCGCGCACGCCGATGGTCGCAAGTGGCGTGGTGATCTTGTAGGCGGTCTTGTCCGAGTGCCCGGTGACAAAGCGGAACGCGCCGCTCGTCAACCTGATCGCGATGTCGCGATAGCTGTGCTCGTCGTTGAAGACGGTACGATCGAGCTTGATCGTCGCACTTGGGCCGAGCGACAAATTGGTGCTGTCGGACATCACCAGCCGCGCTGCGCTGTCGGCGCCGGTGCGCACGACTTCATCGCGCAGCACGCCGTCGCCGACATTGATCGGGTTGGTCGCCGATCCGGCGACGCTGACGACTTCATTCTTGATGACGACCGCTTCGCCGACGCGCGCCTGCGCGTGAGCGGGACTTGCCGCAGACCCTGCAAACAGGCAAAGCGCGGCGAGAGAAAAAACGCGGCGACGCAAATTCATTTCATGACCGATCGATTTATCCCGCTATCGCATCAGATCGCGCACGCCTGCGATGTTGTAAATTTATCGCAAGCCGGGCCATACCAACCCGACGGTTAGTGACGGCGAAATCGAATTGCGTTCAACGCGAATGGAATAAAAAACCGATGGACCAAATTACTCCACGCGCGCACATTCGAATTTGTTGCGACACACGAATCCATGAATATCGTGCGTGAATCACCCTCTGTTCCGGATCATTCGGCCGCGTCGAACGCGGTCGTCGCCGTCATTATTTTCTGCGTTGCCCATTTCGCGCTGCTGGCCGGGGTAACCACGCCGGATAAATTCTATTTCGACGAAGTGCATTACGTCCCGGCGGCGCGGCAGCTGCTCGAGCCTTCGACCGCGCAGCCGCTGCTCAATCCGATGCATCCACCGCTGGCAAAACAATTGATCGCATTGTCGATCCGGAGCTCCGGCGATGGGCCGCTCGGCTGGCGTTATCCGGCCGTGCTGTTCGGATCACTTTCGATCGTCGGGGTCTATCTCTGTGGTCTCGCGCTGTTTGCCGCGCGAGGTCCGGCGATTGCCTCGGCGCTGCTCGCCTTTTTCAACCAGATGCTGTTCGTGCAGTCGCGGATCGCGATGCTGGATATATTCGCGCTCGCCTTCAGCCTGTTCGCCATCGCGGCGTTCATCCGCGGCTTCCGGAAATCGCACCCGCAGTTCAGCTTCGCGCTCGCGGGCGCAGGCTTCGGTCTTGCGGCCGCCTGCAAATGGAGCGGATTGTTCGCGCTCGCGACCTCGATCGCCATCGTCGCGGTGATTCGCCTGATGCAGAGCTGGCGCACGCAGTTTGCCGACGGCGATTCGCTCGACTGGTACCAGCCGAAGATGTGGCCCGGTTTCCGATCCATTCATTTCGCCGCGTGCTTCGTGCTGATTCCTGCGCTGGTTTATTTCGCGACCTTTGTTCCGCTCTACGGATTATCGTTCGCTGACATCCTCGAAGCGCAGCGCCGGATATTTTCCGATAACACCACGGCGGCGATCGCCGGCCACACCTACATGAGCGCGTGGCCGTCCTGGCCGTTTTTGCTGAGGCCGGTCTGGTACCTGTTCGACAAGATCGGCGACGACCGGATTGCCGCGATCGTGTTGCTCGGCAATCCGCTGGTGCTGTGGCCGGCCTTGCCGGCGCTCGCGGTCTGCCTGCGCGACTGGATCGTCAAGCGCCGCGCCAACGCGTTCCTGATCCTGTCGTTTTATGTCGGGCCGTATCTCTGCTGGGCGCTGCTGCCGCGGACGCTCGGATTCCTGTATTATTATTTGCCGTCGGCAACGCTTGCGTCTCTGGCGCTGGTCTATCTGCTCAGGCGCGGCAACAGCCCGCGCTGGCTGTTATGGGCCTTTGTCGGCCTCGCCGCCGCGGGCTTTGTGGCGATGCTGCCGATCTCGGCTGCGTTCGTGGGGACGTCGTTGGAAACGTTCAACCGCCTGATGCTTTTCCAAAACTGGATTTGAGACCGCAATCGTAGATCGCGGTCTCAAGAAGTCTTGTGAGCGCTGCTGTCAGAAACTGAACCAGGGAATCCGGTTCCAGTGTATCCGGCTGTGGTAGAGATGCGGCCAGTAGATCGGGAACGGCTCCCAATAGGCGGTGCGATAATAGCCGTATCGCCAGTGGCGATGGACATAGCGCCGGTGCTGCGGCGCGGCCTCGTCGGCGACCGGCGCGGACGCCGGCTCGGCGGTTTTCGGCACGATCGACGGACGCGCCACGCTCGGCGGCGGCGCTTCGGTTTGCGTTGTTGCCGGTGCCGCGGGAGCCGCGGGTGCGGCGGCGTCTTCGGCGTAGCCGGGTAGTGTAGCGCCGATCACAAGCAGGGCTGCGACGGCAAGGCCAGTGCAATGGGTTTTCATGCGGGTCATCCGTTTTTTGGGGCGATGTCATTCCGGGATGGTCCGAAGGACCAGACCCATCTCGGGATTCCGGGTTCGCGCTAACGTGCGCCCCGGAATGACGATGGAGAAAAAATCACTTCGCCGGAGCGGTGTCCGAGGAAGGTGCGGCCGGGGTAGCGGTTGCATCCGGTGCCTTTGCCGGCGTCGCATCGGTCGCGGGCGCGACTGTGGCGTCATCTTTCTTGGCGGAGGCGAAGCGCGTGGTATCCTTGTGGACCTTCTGGAGCTTGGCCTGGTGTCCGCCATGGTAATAGCCGTAGCCGGGCGCGTAGACCGAGACGCATGACGACGACCTGCAGCCCTGCTGCAGCTGAACAGTGACGCCTTCGTAAGTATAGGTGCCGGCGTGAGCCGTGGCGCTGATCATCACAAGCGCCGCCGCAATTGCGATCTTTCTCATGGAAATCCCCTGTTTGAAATGAAGTCAGGCGTTTCGACCAACGAGCCATCCGCCTGACGATCGGCTGGTCCGCCTCACGCGTCTTCCAGATCCGTCTGCCGGTGGCCGGCAGGCGGGCAAACCTTTGTGTCCATCACTTCGACGCGGTCTTGGTGTCCATGTTGACGACCTGAACGCGGCGGTTGATCGGGTCCATCGGCGCGTTCGGATCCTTCGGTTTGGTCTTGCCATAACCGACGGCAACGAGATCGGAGCCGGCGATGCCGTATTTTTCGCTCAAATAGTGCTTGATGGTTTCGGCGCGGCGCTCCGAAAGGTCCTGGTTGTAGGCGTCGCCGCCGATCGCGTCGGTGTGGCCGGCGACCACGAAGGTCGAGCCCTTGAGGTTGGCATTGGTGAGGGCCTGGCCGAGTGCCTGCACCGACGGCATCGAGGTCTGCGTGATCTTGTCCGAGTTGTAGTCGAACTGGATATCGAGATCGATGTTCGGCTTGGTTGCGGCGATCTCGGCGATCTCCTCGCGCTCGCCGAGCGAAAGCGACCGGGTCTTCCGGCCGCGCACCGTTTGCAGGAAGCTGATCTCCTTGGCCTTGACGGCGGGGTCGACCTGCGGCTCCCCGATCGACAGGCCGCGCGTCACCGGCTTCGGCTGCAGCGCATGGATGATTTGATCCGCCGTGACATTATTGTCGCCGGCAATGGCAAGGCCCGCCGTCATCGACAGCGCGGCAGTGAGCGTAATCGCTTTTAAACCGGAAAGTCTCAGATAGCTGGTCATAGTCGTATCCTCGCTGTGACGCCTGATGGCGTTTTGATGCAGGGACGATACGTCGGGTTCAAAGAGATAAATGTGATTTGGGTCACGCACCCAAAGCGCGATTGACGCAATATAGGGATACCCCTATGTTGCGTCGGTGAGCAAACGACCCGAATCGAAACCCTGTTTCTTTGTCGGCTCCAGCCGCAAAGACCTCAGGCGATTCCCGGCCAAGGTGCAGAATCGTTTGGGCTACGCTCTCTATACATGGTGCAGGAGGGCGACGAACCGCCAGCCGCGAAGGCGCTGAAAGGATTCGGCGGCCGCGCCGTTCTGGAGTTGGTCGATGATTTCGACAGCAACACGTATCGGGCGGTTTATACCGTGCGTTTTGCCGGAGTGGTTTATGTGCTGCACGCCTTTCAGAAGAAGGCCAAAAAGGGCGTCGCCACACCCTTGCAGGATATCGAACTCGTTAAATCGCGCCTGCGTGATGCGGAGCTGCACTAGCGCGCGAACAGCGAAAATGAAGGCCGTAAACGATGACAAAACGCAAAACTGAAGTTTACGAAGGCAGCGGCAACGTGTTCGCTGACCTCGGGCTGCCCAATCCCGAAGAACGACTCCTGAAGGCTAGCATCGTGAGTGAACTGCACCGGCTCATCAAACAGCGCGGACTTACCCAAGTGAAAGCGGCCAAACTCATCGGTATCCATCAGCCCGACCTGTCACTTCTCCTGCGCGGGGAATTCGATGATTATTCGGTGGGACGACTGATGAAGATGCTCACGGTGTTCGAACAAGACATCGAGATTGTAATGAGGCCGAACCAGAAGGCCGGAAAACCCGGGCGTATCACCTTCAAATCCGCCGCAGCGTGATGGGGCGGGTTGCCCCAACGCAACGTCCGTCGAACTGGTTCGATCACGGCGTCGTGCCGCCGTCCCCTGCGTGACCTAGATCACAGTTCCTACATGAAAATTTGATCATGTTGGCCCCGACCAGTCGGCCTTCAGGCCGGACACATCGAGGACAAGGGATCAGGGGAGAAGGGATCATGCGCTTCTTGATCGCAGCACTGTCAGTGGCGGGATTTCTGTTCAGCGCCGACGCGGCCCTGGCCGACAAGCGCGTCGCCTTCGTGGTCGGCAACAGCGCCTACAGGAACGTGGCGCCGCTTCCGAATCCCGCGGTCGACGCCAAATCGATGGCGAAGTTGTTGCGCAATGTCGGGTTCGACGTCGTCGAAGGCTCAAACCTCACCCGCGACAAGATGACCGAGCGGTTGCTTGAGTTCGGCAAGAAGGCCGAGGGCGCCGATATCGCGCTGTTCTATTATGCCGGCCACGGCATCGCCGTTAACGGCACCAATTACCTGCTGCCGGTCGACGCCGATCTCAAATCCGAAATGGACGTCAAACTCGGCGCCGCCATCAATGTCGACCTCACGCTGGAGCAGACCATGGCGGACGCCAAGGTCAAGCTGGTGTTCCTCGACGCCTGCCGCGACAATCCGTTCGCCGCAAAAATTCGTTCCGCCAAGGCTACCCGCAGCGTCTCGGTGGAATCCGGGCTGGCCGAAATGAAATCCGGCGAAGGCACGCTGATCGCCTTCGCGACCGGTCCCGGACAGACCGCGCTCGACGGCGAGGCCGGCACCAACAGCCCATTCACCCGCGCGCTGCTCGCCAATATCGCAACCCCGGGCGCCGAGATCCAGCAGGCCATGACCAAGGTCCGCGCCCAGGTCAACGAGGAGACCAACAAGAACCAATTGCCCTGGGGCCACACCAACCTGATCGGCACCGTCTATCTCAATCCGGTCGCGACCGCTGACGCGCCGGCCGCGACGCCCAACACGCCGGTTGCCACCACCGGACCGGCCTCGGAAGTCGAGCTCGAGTTCTGGCGCTCGATCAAGGACTCCAACAAGCCGGAAGAACTCAACGCCTATCTCACCAACTATCCGAACGGGACCTTCAAGTCGTTGGCGCTGGCCCGGATCGCTTCGCTGCAGGACGGCCCCTCGACCGCAACCCGCAACCTGACCACCGGGATCGATCCCGCAACCTTCACCGAGGAAGCCGACCAAACCGGGGAAGACCAGCTCGGCCTCGACAAGGGCCAGCGCCGCGACGTGCAGCGCCGTCTCACCGGTCTCGGTTTCGATACCAGGGTCACCGGCAAATTCGACGAAGCCACCCGCGCCGTGATCACCCGCTGGCAGGCCGCGCGCGGCTATCCCAAGACCGGCTTCATCAACGCGCTGGAGCTCAAGGCGCTGCGGTCCGAGATCGTGTCGAGCCGGGTGGCTTCCTCCGATGATTCCTCCGACGACGAGCCGGTGCACCACGCCCACCACTCCGGCGGCGGAGGCCGTCACTATTCTCGCGGCGGCGGTGGCGGACCCGGCGCCTTCTTCGGCGGCATGATGGGCGGACTGTTCCACAGGTGAGTTTAACGGCGGATCGAACAAAAAAGGCGGCCCTGGCGGGTCGTCTTTTTTTGCGGGACTTGCGAATCCTGCTCGAGTGGTGATTTGCTGACCGCGTTTCCGGTCGTAAAGCCGTCGCAGCGGCGCCGATCTGCGAACATTAAATCGGCCAGATGCCCGGCTACGAAAGTAGCTGCCGAACAAAAGCAAAAGATAGCGACGTAACAGGGCCTTGTTTCAGTCACCCAAAAGACCAACCGAATATCAGGGGCATCGGCCGGTGACACCGGATCGCTCGGGATTCTCAGCGCCGATCCTGCTCGCCGCGGTCATCATCGCCGCGGCGATCCTGTTGTCCACGCTGGTCACGTCCGTCACCACGCGGTACATGGCGATGGACAGTCCGAACGATGACAATGTGTGGCTGGTCGACCGTCTCACCGGCGCCGTCTACAAATGCCAGGCCAGCGAACGCGGCAAGGCTACCTGTGAGCCCGACACCGCAACGGGGAGTATCGGCGAGCGGGGCAAGCGGTGAGAGCCGATTCGATCGCCGCCGCGCCGGGCCGGGCGCGGATAACCGTCACGCTGCACCGCAGCAGATAAAAATGTCTTCTTACTGAAACGCAGCTGATGGAAGATACGGATCTTGATGGCCAGCATTCTGCTGGCTTTCATTTCTCAGCGAGGTTCAGATGAGGATATTGATCGCTGCCGCGATGTTTTCGGCCCTGGCCTTCTCGCCCGCCTCGGCGGCCATGATGGCCTGCACGAGTGACAATCTGGCCAAATCCACCGCGATGATGAGCGCCGGCCAGACGCCTGCAAACAAGGAAATGGCCATGGCCAACACGGATATGAGCAACGGCAAGATGAAGAGCGCCTGCATGCACTACATGAAGGCGCAGAAGATAAGCATGACGAAGTAACGCCTCAGGCCTTTTTGATTTGTCCCTGCCGCGCCGCCGCCCGGTGGCGCGGCTTTTTATCTTTTCCACTATCTTGCCGCGGGTTCCGCGAATCCCGCTACATTGCCGCGCGATGTCCGGCGCGATCAAACCTCACCCCCTGACCAAGCTTCAAGCCAGGCGCATCTGGCTGCGCGCGCAGCGGCTCGATACGCAAGCCCCGTTCGGCGAGGGGCCGCAGGCGACCGCAGCCGCGGTCGGCCATCTCGGCTATGTGCAGATCGACACCATCAACGTCATCGAGCGCTCACACCACCATATTCTGTGGAACAGGATCCCCGCCTATCAGCGCGCGGACCTGCGCCAGGCCCAGAGCGTCGACAAAACTGTGTTCGAATACTGGACCCATGCGCTGGCCTACGTGCCTACGAGCGATCTGCGCTTCTTTATTCCGGCCATGAAACGCCACCAGCGCGAGGGCCACAAATGGCTGTCGTCGGTCAAGCCCGCCGATTTGCGCAAAGTATTGAGGTTGATCCGGCGTGACGGCGCATTGACCATCCGCGACATCGACGACGACGTGCTGGTGGACAAGGAGCATTTGTGGGCGAGCCGCAAGCCGTCGAAGCGGGCGCTGCAGCTGTTGTTCTATCAGGGCCGGCTCACGATCTCCGAGCGCATCGGCATGCTGAAAACCTATGAGCTGATGGCCCGGCACCTTGGCTGGGACAAACCGCCGAAAGGCGCCTCAAAGCGCGACGTCGCCTCCTACTTGCTCGACCGCGCACTCCGCGCCCAGGGCGTCGTCAGCCTGGATTCGATCTGCCATCTCGACGCGCCGAGCAAGGCGCAAGTCCGACGCTCGATTGACGCACGGGTTCGCCGCGGCGAATTGCTGCCGGTCGCGCTCGAAGGCGCGGGCAAGCAGGAGCATTGGGCCGAGCCCACGGCGCTGGAAAATGCCGGCGGCGAGGCCCTCGCGCAGGTCCATATCCTCTCGCCATTTGACCCGCTGATCATCCAGCGCAAGCGGACGCATCTCATCTTCGATTACGAACACCGTTTCGAGGCCTATGTTCCGAAAGAGAAGCGCGTGTTCGGCTATTTCGCGCTGCCGGTCGTGGTCGGCGAGAACATCGTCGCCGCGCTCGATCTCAAGACCGATCGCAAAAGCAAAGAATTGCTGGTGCAGAAATGGAGCTGGGTCGGGAACGGCAAGAAGACCGGCGCGCGCAAGGAGCTAAAGCGCCGCATCGAGGAAGAGCTGCATCGGTTCGAACGGTTTCAGCTGGCGGAGTGAGAGGCGTCTCGCGCATTCGTGATAAGCGACATCCCGAAGCGGTCGAGCCACATGCCCAAAACGATGCCGACGCCGTAGGCGAGCATGTCCGAGAGCGAGAAAATGCGGCCGAGCAGCAGCGCGCCCGCCAGCGTCAGCCGGAATGCGTCGAGCCAGGGGGTGTGAAGCAGCCGGAACAGTTCGACGTAGACGGCGATCGCGGCTGCGATCAAGGCGATACTTTGCCGCGACAGGTGCGGAGCCGCGATCGCGACCCGGAAGAAGACCATCGTCCCCCACAGCACGGAGCCGCCGTATTTGACGAACAAAGCTGGTAGCCTGAGGCCGAGCCCAAACCCGCGCAAGGCGAGGCCGGACACGATAATCGAGAGGCAAAGGCAGACGCGGACGCGCAACCCGCTAAACATGGTCACTCCAGTTTTGATACCCGAAACTTCAGCTCATCGACTTTGGACAAGAGAAATTTCAACAGCGGCGACGTGTTGGCCTCGTTGTAGCCGATCACGAGATCGACCATCGGGGGCGCGCCCTGGATCGGCCGGCTGACGACGGTTTTTGGCAGCAGGTTTTGCGCATAGAGCGGAACCAGGCAGACGCCGCCAGTGGACGCCACGAGCGAAATCGCCATCGCGAGATTCTCGGCCTGATGGTCAGGCTTTAGGGCGATGCCGACGCGCTTGATATAATCATCGATGGCAGTCCACGTGGTCGGCGCCCGAAGCGGGGATACGCTGATAAAAGTCTGCCCCGCGATGTCCTGCGGCCGGATCGAGTTGCGCGCGGTCAGCGCGTGATCGCGCGGCATCAGCACGATCAGCGGGTCCTTTCTCAAAAGCCTGAATTTCAGACCGGGCGCCTGCTTCTCCGGACGCAAAAAAGCCAGGTCGATCTTGCCGCGGATCAAGCCGGCGGCAAGATCGGGCGAATCCTGGCTGTGGATGACGACTTCGGTGGAGGGCAGTTCGGCGCGCAGGATGCCCATGACAGCCGGAAGCCAATCCATCTCATAGCCGGTCAAGAACCCGATCGCAAAAGACGTCCGCGCCGGTTGCGCCGCGCGCCGCGCTGCCTCGGAGGCCGCTTCGACCTGCAACAGAGCGACCCGCGCGTGATCGAGAAACACCCGTCCGGCCGCGGTCAGTTCAATACCGCGCGGCCCGCGGATCAATAGCTGAACGCCGAGCTCCAGTTCGAGATCGCGGATCTGCCGGCTCAGCGAGGGCTGCGCGGTATGCAGCCGCTTTTGCGCGGCCACCGTCAGACTGCCTTCCTCGGCCACTGCGACGAAGTAACGAAGGTGTCGAAGCTCCATACTAGCCATCCCTGAAAAGTATGGCTTGGACCCTACAAAGTCTTTCTCCCGAGCGCCAGCACGATCTACATCCTTCGCAACGGCAGCCACAAAGTTCCGGTCTTGGCAGCTAAGCCGTCAGGTATCGGCGCTTTCTGTAAGGCCCGCCAGGCATATCAAACCGCTTTTGAAGGAGAAGTCATATGAGCCATCAAGTTGTCCTGATCACAGGCGCGCTGACCGGCATCGGCCGCGCCACCGCGCTTGCCTTCGCCCGGGAAGGCGCAAACCTTGTCATTTCCGGCCGCCGCGATGAGGCAGGCAAAGCCCTGGTCACCGAACTTCGTGCGCTCGGCGCAGAAGCGGAATTCGTCCGCGCCGACGTTCGCCACGAAAGCGACGTGCAGAACCTGGTCGACAGGACGGTGGCGCAGTTCGGCCGTCTCGACGTCGCCGTCAACAATGCCGGCACCGAAGGCAAGCCCGGCCCGGTCACCGACCAGACCGTGGAGAGTTTTGCCGCCACCTTCGACACCAACGTGCTCGGCGTGCTCTTGAGCATGAAGCACGAGCTGCGCGTGATGCAGAAGCAAGGCGCCGGCAGCATCGTCAATTTGTCGTCGTCCATGGGCCATCGTGGCGCGCCCAACGCATCGCTCTATACCGCCAGCAAGCACGCCGTCGAAGGATTGACGAAATCCGCAGCCCTTGAAGCTGCCGCGTTCGGCGTCCGCGTCAACGCGGTGGCGCCCGGCCCGATCGAGACCGCGATGCTCGATCGCGTTACCGGCAGCGCCGAGCGGAAGGCTGGCCTTGTTGCAGGCGTGCCGTTGAAACGCGCGGGCCGGCCGGAAGAGATCGCCGATGCCATCGTGTTCGCAAGCTCGGCGAAGGCATCGTTCATCACCGGCCAGATCATCGACGTCAATGGCGGCAAGACCGCCGCGTAAACAACTTCTCATCCCGAATGGAGAACGACCGTGAGTGATCTCATCAGCAGAACCGCCCTTGTCACCGGCGCATCGCGCGGCATCGGCCGCGCCACCGCGCGCGCGCTCGCCGCAGCCGGCGCGCGGGTTATCGTTCACTATGGCAACGCCGCCGAGGAGGCGGAGGCGCTGGTCAAGGAAATCCGCGAGGCCGGCGGGCGGGCCGACGCGGTCTCAGCCGATCTCGCCGCGCCGGACGGCGCGCATAAGCTGGCGGCCGAAGTCCGCAAACTCGTCGTTGGCCAACTCGACATCCTCATCGCCAATGCCGGCATCGCGACCGCCGCCGCCATCGAGGACCAGAGCGTCGAGGAATTTGACCGCATGTTCGCCGTCAATGTCCGCGCGCCGTTCTTCCTGGTGCAGCAATTGCTGCCGCTGTTCGGCGAAGGCTCCAGCATCGTGCTGCTGTCGTCGCTGGCGGCGCGCGCCTCGGTCGGCCTGTTGCCGGCCTATGCCGCCACCAAGGGCGCGATCGATACGCTGGTGAAACACCTTGCGGCGCTGTTGGGCCCGCGCGGCATTCGCGTCAATGCGGTGGCGCCCGGCGTGATCGATACCGACATGTCGAAATTCGCACGGACCGACGAGGGCCGCCAGTTCACGCTCTCGATGCAGGCGATGCAGCGCATCGGTCAACCCGATGACGTCGCCGACGTCGTGGCCTTCGTGGCGTCGGACGCGGCGCGCTGGGTCACCGGCGACACCATTCAGGTCGGGGGCGGCTCAAAACTCTGATCACCGTCATTGGATGGAGGTTTCGATGAAGCTTTACCAGTCGAACGCGTCGCCGAATTCCCGCCGGGTCAGGATCTTTCTTGCGGAGAAAGGAATATCGATGCCGATCGTGCCGGTCGATCTCGGCGCAAAAGAGCAGTTTTCCGAGGCCTACGCCGTGATCAACCCGCGCCGGGTCGTGCCGACGCTGATGCTGGACGACGGCACGGCGATCGGCGAAGTGCCGGCGATCTTGCGCTATCTCGAGGAAGTCCAACCGGAGCCGCCGCTGCTCGGCGTGACACCGACGAACAAGGCGCTGGTGACAATGTGGGAGCGGCGCGCCGAACTGGAGGGATTTGCTTCGGTGATGGAAGCGGTTCGAAACGCCGTTCCCGGTCTCAAGAGTCGCGCCATCGCTGGACCTCATGACTATGAACAGATTCCGGCGCTGGTCGAGCGAAGCAAACGGCGTGTAATAAACTTCTACGCCGACTTCAACGCCCGGCTGACTGATGTTCTCTTTGTGGCGGGAGACGCGTTCTCGGTCGCTGACATTACCACGATCGTCACCGTCGACTTCGCGACCAAGGCGGTCGGTCTTCCGATCACGGACGAGCATGCGGCGTTGAAGCGTTGGTACGATCTGGTCTCAGCCCGGGCCAGCATGGGCGCGTAGCTCAACGTTCCGGCGGTGCATCGGCGAGCGGGATGGTCAGTTCGAACGCGGTTCCCGCTTCGGTATCGAGCAGGCGGATCGCCCCGCCATGGGCGTCCAGCATGGCGCGAACGATGGCCAGCCCCATGCCGGTGCCGCCGCTATCGCGCCGCGTCGTGAAAAAGCTGTCGAAGATCTGCGCCCGGTTGTTCGGCGAGACGCCTTCGCCGTTGTCGCGGACTTTCACGAGCAGCAGATTGTCTTGCCGCAGCGCGGACACCTCGAGCGCCGTGCTGCCGTGCCGCGCCGCGTTGTCGGCGAGATTGGCAAAAATGATATCGGCATTTTCTTCCGATATGCGCATCGGCGTCTCCAGCTCGCCGCAGGCGCGAATATCGAGCGAGGGAAACGCCGCGCGCAAGCCTGTGATCGCGGACGACAGTTTCGCAGAACCCACCGCGATCGGGTTTTCGGCGCGGGCGAAGTCGCGCAAGCGGGTGGAGATTTTGGCCAGCCGGTCGGCGTCGGCGATGATATTGTCGAGGAATTTGCGGCGGTCCGGGTCGCTCATGGCCGGCGCCGGCGCGTCGAGGTCGTCGCGCAGCAGTTCGGCGGCGCCCTGGATCGAGGTCAGCGGCGATTTCAGTTCATGCGAGACGTGGGTGGCAAACGTCGAGATGAAGCTCGATCGCGCGTTCAGCCGCCGCGCCATCTCCAGAAAGCTTTGCGCCAGTCGGGCGAATTCGCTGGTGCCGTGACGCTTGAGCGGGCGAAGCGCATTGCGGTCGCCTTTGCCGATCAGGTTCGAACGCTCATTCAGTTCCCGCATCGGCTCGGTGATGGTGCGGTGAAACAGGATGCCGATCAGAAGCGTCGGCACGATCATGGACAGGATCGCCAGCACCACCTTGGCGCGCTGCTCGTACAAATAAATGAAGACATTGCTGGGCGTGCGCGAGGCATAGATCACGCCAGCAACCTGCTCGCGCACGATCACCGGCATCGCGGTGAAGACGCGCATGCCGGTGCCCCGGCTCATCGAATAAAGCGACGGCTGGTCATGCTTGGAGATCCGCACCCGCAAGGTCGCAGCAAAACGACCTTGCAGCGCCGCGGCGACTTCCTCGAGATGCGCCAGCGACATCCCGACCTCCTGGCGCCCGGCGATCACGATGCCATTGGGGTCGAGCAGCCGAAATCCGGCCAGCGTCACATATTGCGTTGCGACCAGATCCGGCATCATCCGCGCGCCGAGCGCCGTGAAGGCAGGATCGGCCGGTGCGGCTGGCGCACGCGCCTCCGGCCGCGGCGGCAGGATGCTCTCCTCGGCCAGTTCGAGCTTCGGCCAGATCGGCCGATAGGGTTCGTCCGGCGGCTTTTGCGGCGGAGGGGGGACTTTTGCCCCGAGCGCGACGATTGGCGGGATCGAGGTTTCGACCTCGCGCTGGAACACGGCGGATAGCGCCGCACTTTGTGCGATCAGTTCGGACTCGGTCTGCTGGATCAATTGATTTTGGTAGATTTTTAGAAAGTAGAGACTGAACAGCGGCAGCGACAGCACGCTCGCCAGAACCAGAAACACCACGAGGCTGAGGCTTGGCCGCCACTTCCGCCGCGGGCCGGGCACATTGCTTGCGGTGTCGGGACCAGCGGCGCCGGCGCTCGTGGCGTCAGGAGTTGTGGCCTCGCTCAACGCGACGCCTCGCAGCGGCCCAGTTTGAAGCCGACGCCGTGCACGGTCTCGATCACGCTGTCGCAGCCGGCCGCCGCCATCTTGGCGCGGATATTTCTGACATGGCTGTCGATGGTGCGATCGGCGACATGGATATTGCCGGCATAGGCAGCGTCGAGGATCAACTCGCGCGTGAACACGAATCCCGGCCGCGCCAACAGCGTGCGCAGGATCGAAAACTCGAGCGCCGTCAGCGCAACCTGCGAACCCCGGAAGCTCGCGCTGCGCGCGTCCGGATCGATCGCAAGCCCGCCTTGGCTCATCGCCTTGGTCGCCGTTGGCGCTGGTGCGCTGCGCGCGCGCCGCAGGATCGCGTTGACCCTGGCGACCAGTTCGCGCGGGCTGAACGGCTTTGTCACGTAATCGTCGCCACCGATCTCGAGCCCGAGGATGCGATCGATCTCCTCGTCGCGGGCCGACAGAAACAGGATCGGCGTATCCGCGCTCTTCCTGATCTCGCGGCAGACCTCGAGGCCATCCATCTCCGGCATGCCGATGTCGAGCACGATCAGGTCGTGGACGTTGCGGTCGAACTGGCGCAGCGCCTCCTTGCCGTCCTGCGCGATCGAGATCGCCATCCCCGTCTTCTCGAACGCAAATCGCACGACGTCGCGGATATGCGGATCATCATCGACGAGGAGAATGGAGTGAGCCAATTGCGCTAGCCTTTGCCGCTGTCGGAAGGATTCGGCGAGGATTTGTTAGCGAAATATCGTTGCAGACGCCATGCCGGGAAGGGCGATGATGGCGGCGCGGACGGGCGGCGATTCCCGGCACCAGCCGTCTTCGGATTGAAGCCGTCGCAGTCGCGGCCGCCGAAATCGAATGCGAATGATTTTCCCCATGGCCCGACGATGTCGGCCTGATTGGCAACGCGTTTGCCGGGGACGGTCAGGATTTGCGGATTTTTATGCAGATTTCATGCAGACGCGGGGCGCAGGGCGGCGGCGAACCCTGATCGGCGGGCTTCTGGTTTTCCTCGGCTGCCACGAGACCAGGACGGAATTCGCCGAAGCGGCGAAGGCGAAGTAACGTTAAGCCCGTCATTCCGGGGCGCGCGAAGCGCGAACCCGGAATCTCGAGATTCCCCGATGTGCAATTGCACATCTGAGGTCTGGTCCTTCGGACCATCCCGGAATGACGGTGTCGATGAGCCGACCTCCCCTCAATTCTCAGCTTTGGGGCGGATCCCACTCCCCTGCGCAATTGCGCTTGGGGCGGGGCAAAATTCGCCATCCCTCAACTACTGCACCTGCTCACGAAATCATGATTACTGACGAATGTTGACAATCGTCATTAAATAATCGACACTCCCTCCACGCGCAAACGAGGGAAGAAGTCATGTTCGTCCGTTCCATTTTTGCAAGCTACTACAGGCTTTTGGCTGGTGCCGCGCTGGCCCTGTTGGCGATTTCGCTGGCCGGCTGCAATGACAAGGTGGCCGAGAAGGCGACCCCGTCACGCCCGGTTTTGGTGGCCACCGTGCATTACGAGGCGGAATCGCCGTCGCGCAGCTTTGTCGGCACCATCAAGCCGCGGATCGAGGCCGACATGGGCTTTCGGGTGCCCGGCAAGGTCGCAAAGCGCCTGGTGGAAGTCGGCCAGAACGTGGATATCGGCCAGCCGCTCGCGACCCTCGATGAAGTCGATCTAAAACTGCAGGCCGAGCAGGCCGATGCCGAATTCCATGCCGCGACCGGCGTGCTGGCGCAGGCCGCCGCCGCAGAGACCCGCGCCAAAGACCTTCGCGCCAAGGGCTGGGCCACCGATGCGCAGTTGGATACGGCCAAGGCCGCCGCCGACGAGGCGCGCGCGCGGCTTGATCGTGCGGTGCGCTCGGTCGAGCTGACCAAGAACAGTCTATCTTATGCAACGCTCGACGCCGACACCCGCGGCGTCGTCACCGCGACCCTGATCGAGCCCGGCCAGGTCGTGGCCTCCGGCCAGACCGCGATCCGCGTTGCCCGCTTTGGCGAAAAGGAAGCGGTCGTCGCGATCCCGGAAACGCTGCTCGGCCGCGCCAAGGACGGCGTTGCGACCGTCAGCCTGTGGTCGGAGCCGAACAAGAAATTTGCCGCCAAACTGCGCGAGATTGCGCCCGCGGCCGATCCGGCAACTCGCACCTATCTGGCAAAATTTTCGTTGCCCGACGCCGGCGACGATGTCTCGCTCGGCATGACCGCGACGCTGACGCTGTCCGATCCCGAGACCACACGGGTTGCGCGATTGCCGCTGTCGGCGCTGTTCAACGAAGGCGCCGGTCCCTCGTTCTACATCGTCGATGACAAGGGCGATGTGGCGCTGAAGCCGGTCGCGGTGAAATCCTACGAGAGCAATGACGTCGTCATTACCGGCGGCGTCGACGAAGACGCCAAGGTGGTTGCGCTCGGCGTGCAGAAACTCGATCCGGCCCAGAAGGTCCGGGTTGTCTCGTCGTTGTCGTTCTAATCAAACCCGATTCCAGAGGAGGGCGCGATGAAGCATTTTAATCTTTCAGCCTGGGCGGTCAGCCACCCCGCGCTCATTCTGTTCCTCGTCGTCGCGCTCGGCGCGGCCGGCTTCTTCTCCTACGAGCACCTCGGGCGCGCGGAAGACCCGTTCTTCACCGTCAAAGTGGTGAACGTCTCGGCGATCTGGCCCGGTGCGACCGCTGCCGAAATGCAGACCCAGGTCGCCGACCCCATCGAGAAGAAGCTGCAGGAACTGCCGTATTTCGATAAGGTGCAGACCTATTCGAAGCCGGCGTTCACGGCGATGCAGGTGACCTTCAAGGACTCGACGCCGCCGAAGGACGTGCCGTATCTGTTCTACCTGTTGCGCAAGAAGCTGGTCGACGTGCAGGGCGAGTTGCCGACGGGTCTGCTCGGTCCCGTCGTCAATGACGAATTCTCCGACGTCGATTCCATCCTCTATATGATGACCGGCGACGGTGCCAATTACGCACAGTTGAAGAAGACCGCCGAAGGCATGCGCCAGCGGCTTCTCAAAGTGCCCGGCGTGACCAAAGTCGATCTCTACGGCACCCAGGACGAACGCATCTTCGTCGAATTCTCGCATGCCAAATTGGCGACGCTCGGGGTCACGCCGCAGGCGCTGTTCGATTCGCTGGCGAAACAAAACAACGTGGTGCCGGCCGGCACGGTGGAAACCTCCTCGCAGCGCGTGCCGCTACGCGTCACCGGCGCGCTCGACGGCGTCAAGGCGGTGGCCGAGACGCCGGTCGAAAGCAACGGCCGGGTGTTCCGGCTGGGCGATATCGCGACCGTTACTCATGGTTACGTCGACCCGCCGAGTTTTGTCGTGCGCCAGGAAGGCAAGCCCGCGCTCGGCATCGGCATCGTCACCGCCAAGGGCGCCAACATCCTGGAGCTCGGCAAGGACGTCGCCGCCGCGACCGACGAATTCATGAGGGCGGTGCCGCAGGGCATCAGTGTCAAATTGATTGCCGATCAGCCCAAGGTGGTTGAGCGCGCGGTCGATGAATTCGTGCACTCCTTCATCGAGGCGCTCGCGATCGTGCTGTTCGTCTCGTTCGTGGCGCTGGGCTGGCGCACCGGCATCGTGGTGGCACTGTCGGTGCCGCTGGTGCTGGCGATCGTCTTCATCGTCATGAACGCAATGTCGCTCGATTTGCATCGCATCACGCTCGGCGCGCTGATCATCGCGCTGGGACTCCTGGTCGACGACGCCATCATCGCGGTCGAGATGATGGTGGTGAAGATGGAGCAGGGCTGGGACCGCGTCCGTGCCGCCTCCTTTGCCTGGGAATCCACCGCGTTTCCGATGCTGACGGGAACGCTGGTCACCGCGGCCGGCTTCCTGCCGATCGGCTTTGCCAATTCCGCGGTCGGCGAATATGCCGGCGGCATTTTCTGGATCGTGGCGATCGCGCTGGTTGCGTCCTGGTTCGTCGCGGTGATTTTTACGCCCTATATCGGCGTCAAGCTGTTGCCCAACATCACCGTCAGCCACAACCACGACCCGCACGCCGTCTATGAGACGCGCATCTATCGCATCCTGCGCAGCATGATCCAGTGGTGCGTCGAGCATCGGGTCAAGGTGGTGCTGACGACGGTCGGCATCTTCGGGCTCTCGATCGTGGCGTTCGGTCACGTCCAGCAGCAGTTCTTTCCGCTGTCCGAACGGCCGGAACTGTTCCTGCAGTTGCGGCTGCCGGAAGGCACCGCATTTGGTGTCACCGAAAAGTCCGTCAAGAAGGCCGAAACGCTGCTGAAGGACGACAAGGATATCGCGACCTACACCGCCTATGTCGGCCAGGGTTCGCCGCGGTTCTGGCTCGGACTCAACCCGCAACTGCCGAACGAGGCCTTTGCCGAGATCGTGATCGTCGCCAAGGACGTCGAGGCGCGTGAGCGCATCAAGGCCAGAATCGAGAACGCGGTCGCCGACGGTGCGCTGAGCGAAGCGCGCGTCCGCGTCGACCGCTTCAATTTCGGCCCGCCGGTCGGCTTCCCCGTTCAGTTCCGCGTGATCGGCCCCGATCCCAACACCGTCCGCGATATCGCCTACAAGGTGCGCGACGTGGTCCGGCAGAATCCGAATGTCAAGGATCCGCAGCTCGACTGGAACGAGCAGTCGCCCTATCTGAAACTCGTCGTCGACCAGGACCGTGCCCGCGCGCTCGGCCTGACGCCTGAGGACGTGTCGCAGGCGCTGAGCATGCTGATCTCGGGCGCCCCGGTGACGACGATCCGCGACGGCATCGAGAAGGTCGGCGTGGTCGCGCGCGCGGTGCCGTCGGAACGGCTCGATCTGGCCGATGTCGGCGATCTCACCGTCACCTCGCGCAACGGGGTTGCGGTGCCGCTGACCCAGATCGCCAAGATCGAATACGCCCATGAGGAGCCCATCATGTGGCGGCGTAACCGCGACATGGCGATCACGGTGCGCGGCGACGTCGTCGACGGCGTGCAGGCGCCCGACGTCACCAACCAGATCTGGCCGAAACTGCAGGAGATCCGCGATCACCTCGAGCCGGCCTACCGGATCGAGGCGGGCGGCGCGTTCGAGGAATCCGCCAAGGGCAACGCGTCGATCTTCGTGCTGTTTCCATTGATGGTGCTGGTCATGCTGACGCTATTGATGATCCAGTTGCAGAGTTTTTCGCGCCTGATCCTGGTGTTCCTGACCGCGCCGCTCGGCATCATCGGAGCGTCGCTGGGGCTCAATGTGGCGAACCAGCCGTTCGGCTTCGTGGCGCTGCTCGGATTGATCGCGCTCGCCGGCATGATCATGCGCAATGCGGTCATTCTGGTCGATCAGATCGAAACCGACGTCGCCCATGGCCTGAACCGCAAGGAAGCCATCATTGAGGCCACCGTGCGGCGCGCCCGTCCGGTGGTGTTGACCGCGCTCGCCGCCATCCTGGCGATGATCCCGCTATCGCGCTCGGCGTTCTGGGGCCCGATGGCGATCACCATCATGGGCGGTTTGTTTGTTGCAACCTTCCTGACCTTGCTGTACCTGCCGGGCCTCTACGCCCTCTGGTTCCGCAAGAGCCTTGGCGAGGCAGGCAGCAGCAAGCCCATTGATCTTGCGCCGCAGCATGAAGGCGAAGGCGAGCCCGCTTTTGGGCTTGCTGAGGCCGCGGAATAATTCGACATTGAGTACGCGAAGGTTTGAGTCCTGACATGACGCTGGTTTCTGAACATATCGAGCCCGACACAAGGGAGCGGATTCTCGTGGTGGCGGAGCATCTGTTCCGTCAGATCGGCTATCAGAAGACAACCGTCGCCGATATCGCCAAAGAACTGCGGATGAGCCCGGCGAACGTCTATCGCTTTTTCGATTCGAAAAAGGCGATCCACGAGGGCGTCGCGCGCACCCTGATGGGTGGGGTCGAAACCGCCGCCGAGGCGATCGCGGCCAGGCGCGGATCGGCGGCATCCCGCCTGCGCGAGTTGTTGTCCGCTGTCCACCGCATGAATTGCGAACGCTATATCGGCGATTCCAAGCTGCATGAGATGGTCGAGATCGCGATGGAGGAAAGTTGGGAGGTCTGCGTCGCTCATATAGAGCGGATTACCGAGACCATTGCTGCCGTCATCGTCGATGGCGTCGCGTCCGGCGAATTCGACGCGCCCGACGTGCCGCTGGCGGCGATGTGTGTCTGTACGGCGATGATACGGTTTTTCCATCCGCAGATGATCGCGCAAACCGCCAACAAGCCGGGCCCGTCGCTCGACCAGATGATCGATTTTATCATCGCGGGGCTATCGCCGCACGGCAAGGCAGGCTAGCAAGCCAGCGCAGAACCTATCCGTCATTGCGAGCGCAGCGAAGCAATCCATGTAGCCACAAGTGGCAATATGGATTGCTTCGTCGCTTGCGCTCCTCGCAATGACGGCTACATTTGCGCTGAAACGATAAGGACATCAGCGTGACCGAAAAAGACATCCATTCGTACGAACCCGCGAACGGCCACGGCCTCAAGCACGATCCCTTTAATGCCATCATCGCGCCGCGCCCGATCGGCTGGATTTCGTCCCGGGACGCCAAGGGCCACATCAATCTCGCGCCCTACAGCTTCTTCAACGGGTTCTGCTATACCCCGCCGATCATCGGATTTTCCTCGACCTCCTGGAAGGACAGCGCCGCCAATATCCAGGAGACGAAAGAGTTCGTCTGGAATCTCGCGACCAAGGATCTGGCGCAGCAGATGAACGCCACCGCCGCCCACGTCGCCCGCGACGTCAGCGAATTCCAGATCGCTGGGTTAACGGCCGCCCCCTCCAGGCTCGTCAACGTGCCGCGCGTGGCGGAAAGCCCGGTCTCGTTCGAATGCAAATTGACGCAGATCATCCAGCTGCAGGGCGCCGACGGCAACAAGGCGCAGGCCTGGCTCACCCTCGGCGAGGTCGTCGCCGTCCATATCGACAAGGCCATGATCAAGGACGGCGTCTACCAGACCGCGCTGGCCCGCCCCATCGTGCGTGCGGGGCGCAAAGGCGACTATTTTGAGATCCGCCCGGATGCGATGTTCGAGATGACCCGGCCGGATTGACTCTTCTCCCTCGCCCCGCTCTTGCGGGGAGAGGGTTGGGGTGAGGGGCTCGTGCGGCGAAGACGGTGACAAATGTGCTCGCGGAGAGTCCCCCTCACCCGGATCGCATCTCCGATGCGATCCGACCTCTCCCCGCAAGCGGGGCGAGGTAAGCGACAGCGATTTCCGGAACTGTTAACGGCGCTTACCGTTAACTCGCGCTGGATCAATTTCGCTGCATTTTTCGAGGCGAAATTCACCTGAATCTCACGCTTTCCGCTAGAATGAACCGTCTTTCGCAAGCTGCGGGATCGCCGGACCGCGTAAGCACCCGGCCATGAGGACATCGCCATGAGCTCTCAGGCCTTTCGCCGCGACATCATCACGAAGCCGATCTTTTCCTGGGCGCGCGGTGTATTGCCCGCGATGTCGGACACCGAGCGCGAGGCGCTGGAGGCCGGCGACGTCTGGTGGGACGCCGATCTTTTCACCGGCAATCCCGATTGGGCCAAACTGCTGAACTATCCGCAGGCCGTGCTGACGGTGGAGGAGCAGGCGTTCCTCACCGGCCCGGTCGATACGCTGTGCGCGATGCTCGACGACTGGAAGATCAATTGGGAATGGCGCGACCTGCCGCCCGAGGTCTGGGACTTTATCAAGCGCGAAAAATTCTTCGGCATGATCATCCCCAGGGAACATGGCGGGCTTGGTTTTTCGCCCTACGCCCACTCGGAAGTGGTGCGCAAGCTGTCGACGCGCTCGCTCACGGCTGCCGTGACCGTGATGGTGCCGAACTCGCTCGGCCCCGGCGAGCTCCTGATGCGCTTCGGGACAAAAGACCAGCAGCAGCGATGGCTGCCGCGCCTTGCCGATGGCCGCGAGATTCCCTGTTTTGGTCTGACCAGTCCGGAAGCGGGCTCGGATGCCGCCTCGATGATCGACGCTGGAATCATCTGCAAGGGAAATTTCGAAGGCCGAGAAGTGCTCGGGCTGCGGCTGAACTGGCACAAGCGCTACATCACGCTCGGCCCGGTAGCGACGCTGTTGGGCCTCGCCTTCAAGGCCCATGACCCCGATCATCTCGTCGGTTCGCAAGAAGACCTCGGCATCACCGTGGCGCTGATCCCGACCCATCTGCCCGGCGTCGAGATCGGCCATCGCCACCTGCCGGCGATGCAGGTGTTTCAGAACGGCCCGAACTGGGGCCGCGATGTCTTTATTCCAATGGACTTTATCATCGGCGGACAAGACCGGCTTGGCCAAGGCTGGAAAATGCTGATGACCGCGCTCGCCGCAGGCCGCGGCATCTCGCTGCCGTCGCTATCCGCTGCCGGTGCGGCCTACGCGGCGCGCACGACCGGCGCCTATGCCCGCATCCGCGAGCAGTTCAACGTGCCGATCGGGAAATTCGAGGGCATCGAGGAGCCGCTGGCGCGCATCGCGGCGACCGCCTATTTGCTCGACGCGGCGCGGCGGCTCACCTGTGCGGCGCTCAATCAGGGCCATCATCCCGCTGTCATTTCCGGCATCATGAAATTGCAGGCGACCGAGCGGATGCGGATCGCGATCGACGACGCCATGGATATCCATGGCGGCAAGGCCGTGATCGACGGCCCGCAGAATTACATGGGCACGCTCTATCGTTCGGTGCCGGTCGGCATCACGGTGGAAGGCGCCAACATCCTCACCCGCAATCTGATCGTGTTCGGCCAGGGCGCGATCCGCGCGCATCCGTATTTGCTGGAAGAGATGAACGCGCTCGGCGAAGCGGACCGCGCCAAGGGTTTGGACGCGTTCGACAAGGCGTTCTGGAAGCATATCGGTCACAGTATCACCACGCTGTTTCGGGCCTGGGGCCGCAGCTGGAGCTTTGGGGTGTTCGCGCCCGCGCCGGATGCCGGCGAGGCGACAAAATTCTATCGCCAGCTCTCGCGATACTCGTCGGCGTTCGCACTCTGCGCCGACATGGCGTTATTGACGCTCGGCGGTGCGCTAAAACGCAAGGAAATGCTGTCGGCGCGGTTCGGCGACATTCTGTCCGAATTGTATCTGCTCTCCGCTGTGCTAAAGCGCTGGCAGGACGAGGGCCGGCAGCAAGCGGATTTTGCCGCGCTCGAATACTGCATAGCGAGCGGGTTTAGAACCATCGAAAACCGCTTTGCGGAGATCCTCGCGAACCTGCCCAATCGCTTCGTCGCCGTGGTGCTGAAATTCCTGATCCAGCCGTTCGGCGCCAGCGTGCTCGGGCCGTCGGATCGTGTGGTCCATCTTTGCGCGCAGCTCGTGCTGGAGCCATCCGCCGCGCGCGAGCGGCTGACGGCTGACCTCTCGCATGTCGATGACGACCGCGGCGTGGCGCGGCTGGAGAAGGCGTTCTTGCTGGTGACCGCCGCGGAGGACATCGCCAGGCGCATGCGTGCCGCCCATCTTCACGACTGGCAAGAGGCGGTGAAGAAGGGCGTCATCACGCAAGGAGAGGGCGAGCAGCTTGCGGCCGCGCATGAAGCGGTGGCAAAGGTGATCGAGGTCGACGATTTCGCGCCGGAAGCGCTGTCGCCGATTTACAAAAAGCCTGCCGACGTGCATCAATTTATCCAGGAGCTTGGTGAGCAGAGGGCGGCGAGCTGATGGCGCGACCGGTCTTTATTATCGACGGCAGCCGGACGCCGTTTCTGAAAGCGCGCAGTGGGCCCGGCCCGTTCACCCCGGTCGATCTCGCCGTGCAATGCGGCCGGCCTTTGCTGGCGCGGCAGCCGTTTGCGCCCACCGCCTTCGATCAGGTGATCCTCGGCTGCGTCAACGTCATTGCCGACGAGATGAACCCGGCCCGCGTCGCCGCGCTGCGGCTCGGCATGGGGGAGGCGATGGTCGCCTTCACCGTGCAGATCAATTGCGGCTCCGGCATGCAGTCGATCGACACCGCGTACCGCTACATCCAGGAGGGCATTTCCGATCTTATTCTTGCCGGCGGTGCCGAAGCCTTGAGTTACGCGCCCTTGGTCTGGCCGCAGCAGGGCGTGCGCTGGTTTGCTGGATTAGCCGGCGCCAAGGGAATTCTCGGCAAGATCGCGGCGCTTGCAAAGGCGCGGCCTTCTTATTTCAAGCCGATCATTGGGCTCGAGCGCGGGCTGACCGATCCGATCACCGAACTCAACATGGGCCAGACCGCCGAAGTGGTCGGCCATCTCTTCGGCATTACGCGCGCGCAATCGGATGTCTACGCCGCCGAAAGCCACAAGCGGCTCGCCAACGCGCAGGCGCAGGGCTTTCTCAAGGGCGAGGTCGAAACCGCCTTCGGCCGCGACGGCAAATTCTACGATCATGACGACGGCGTGCGGCCGGATTCGTCGCCCGAAACATTGGCAAAGCTAAAACCGGTGTTCGAGCGGCCCTGGGGCCAGGTCACCGCGGGAAATTCCTCGCAAATCACCGATGGTGCCTCGTGGACCATCCTGGCGTCCGAAGACGCCGTCAAAAAGCACGGACTGACGCCAAAGGCCGTCATCGTCGACAGCCAATGGTCGGCGCTCGATCCCTCGATCATGGGCCTCGGTCCGGTGCTGTCGGCGACCGAGCTGTTGAAGCGCCACAAACTATCGCTTGGGGATATCGAGACCTGGGAATTGAACGAGGCGTTCGCGACGCAAGTGCTCGGATGCCTCGCCGCCTGGAACGACGAAAAATTTTGCCGCGAAATCCTTGGCCTTGACGGTCCCGCCGGGCAGATCGACCCGGCAAAACTCAATGTCGACGGCGGCGCGATCAGCCTCGGGCATCCCGTCGGCTGCAGCGGCAACCGCATCGTGCTGCATCTCGTCAATGCGATGAAGCGGTTGGGCACCAAGCGCGGCATCGCCACCGAATGCATCGGCGGCGGGCAGGGCGGCGCGATGTTGATCGAGATGGTGTGATCATGGACTCAAAGATCATGGACACGCTCGCCGACCGCGTGCTCGAACTCGGGCCGAAGCCCGACGTTGGCCCTTATCGCCATTTCAAGCTGACCCGCGATGCCGACGGCGTTGCCTGGCTGCTGTTCGATCGCGCGGATGCGAGCGCCAACACGCTGTCCGCCGACGTCATCGAGGAACTTGATGCCGTGCTGGCGGCGCTGGAGAGCCAGCGGCCGACCGGAATTGTGATCCGCTCCGCCAAGAAATCCGGATTCATCGCCGGCGCCGACGTCAACGAATTCCGCGGCGCGACCGATTCGAGCATCGTCGAGACGGCCATCGGCCGCGCGCATGCGGTGATCGATCGTCTCGAAGCGCTAAAAATCCCGACCGTTGCCGTGATCCATGGCTTCTGCCTCGGCGGCGGCCTAGAGGTCGCGCTGGCCTGCCAGTCGCGGATTGCGATCGACGGCGCGCGCTTTGGGTTTCCGGAGGTGATGCTGGGCTTGCATCCCGGCCTCGGCGGCACCGCGCGCTTTACGCGCTTGATAAATCCGATGCAGGCGATGAGTTTGATGCTGACCGGCAAGACGATCGATGCGCGCCGGGCCAAATCGCTCGGGCTGGTCGATGCCGTGGCGCAGGAGCGGCACGTCCGCAACGCCGTGAAGGACGCGGTGCTCGGCCATCTGAAACGGGCCCGGCCCGGCATCGTCAACACCATTCTCAATTCGCCGCCCGCGAGGGGTTTTCTCGCCTCGCGCATGCGTAAAGAGGCGGAGAAGGCCGCGCCGCACGAGCACTATCCGGCGCCGTATGCGCTGATCGGTCTATGGGAGAAGCACGGCGGCGACAAGGCGGCGATGCTCAGCGCCGAGAAAACCTCGTTCGCCAATCTGATGGTGACGCCGACGGCGCAAAACCTGATCCGGGTCTTCTTCCTGCGCGAGCAGATGAAGAAGCTTGCAGGCCCCGGCAACAAGGTCGGCCACGTCCATGTTATCGGCGCCGGCGCCATGGGCGGCGACATCGCGGCTTGGTGCGCCAGTCAGGGAATGCGCGTTACGCTCGGCGACATGAAGCCGGAACCGATCGCCGGTGCCGTCAAGCGCGCGTCGGATTTGTTCGGCAAGATCGTGCGCAAGGGCACCGACATCCGCGACGCGCTGGATCGGCTGATGCCCGATCTCGACGGTGAAGGCGTCCGCAACGCCGATCTCATCATCGAGGCCGTGCCGGAGAAGCTGGAACTAAAGCAGAAGGTCTATGCCGGGCTCGAGCCCAAGATGAAGCCGGACGCGATCCTCGCCACCAACACCTCGAGCATTCCGCTGCAGGATTTGCGCACCCCACTGCAAAAACCCGAACGCCTCGTCGGATTGCACTTCTTCAATCCGGTATCGCGATTGCAACTGGTCGAAGTCGTCAGCCATGACGGCAGCGATCCGCTGGTGCTGAAGGGGGCGCTGGCCTTTGTCGGCGCCATCGACCGATTGCCGCTGCAGGTGAAGAGTTCGCCGGGGTTTCTCGTCAACCGCGCGCTGACGCCCTACATGCTGGAGGCGATGGTGATGCTGGACGAGAAGATCGACAAGCTCACGATCGACGCGGCGGCTGAAAAATTCGGCATGCCGATGGGGCCGATCGAACTGGCCGACCAGGTCGGCCTCGATATCTGTCTCGATGTCGGCGACATGCTGCGCTCGAAATTCGGAGATTCTCTCCCGCCGACGCCCGCCTGGCTGCGCGAGAAGGTTGCAAAAGGCGAACTCGGCCGCAAGACCGGCAGAGGCTTCTATGTCTGGAAGGACGGCAAGGCCGACAAGACCTCGGGCCCGCCCGCAACGGCGCAGCCGACGGAGGAGATGATCGACCGGCTGATCCTGCCGATGTCGAATGTCTGCGTCGCAGCGTTGCGCGAAGCCATCGTCGACGATGCCGACATGGTCGATGGCGCGATGATTTTTGGCACCGGCTACGCGCCGTTCCGCGGCGGTCCCTTGAATTATGCGCGCACGCGGGGGCCGGAGAACGTCGTATCGGCCTTGCGCGCGCTCGCCCAAAAATTCGGCGGCCGGTTCACGCCGGACGCAGGCTGGGAGAGCTTTAAATGACCGATACCCAAGCCGTTCACGCTCCGTCGAACACCGAAATCGAGCCGAGCGGCGACCTGACGATCCGCACCCTGGCGATGCCGGCCGATACCAACGCCAACGGCGATATCTTTGGCGGCTGGCTGCTGAGCCAGATGGATATCGGCGGCGGCATCTTTGCATCGAAAATCGCAGGATCGCGCACCGTGACGGTCGCGATCGACGCGATGAATTTCCGCAAGCCCGTCTATGTCGGCGACGTGGTCTCGGTGCACGCCAATCTGGTCCGGGTCGGCAAGACCTCGGTCACCGTCCATCTCGAGGCCTGGGTGCTGCGCCGCAAGGACATGCTTTCGATTCTCGTGACCGACGGCAATTTCACCTACGTTTCGATCGACGACCAGGGCCATCCGCAGCCAATCAAGCAGGACCCGCCGCCGATCTCGGCATAGCCGCGCTGGCGAAAGCCGCTGTAACGTCGGCCTCACGGTCGCGTGAAGCGGTTTCGCGCCGAGGCTTGCGACGAAACCGTCGAGGCCGACGAAGAAACCATTTTCTCAAACCCACGAAGATGGCCCGACATATTGCGCGCGCAAAATGGGCTGGGCCATGGACGATTCTGCGAGCCTTCACGTTGGTCGATCGTGAAGGTCGCCGCTCTCGTACCGGTCTTCAGGGGGATTGTACGACCATGCTCGCCGAAAAGTTCATGCTGTTTCTCGAGACTATCAAGAGTCGCACCCAGCCGGATGGAAGTGCGATCGTGGTCAGCACCTCGCCGCACGTCCCGATCAAATTCCCGGCCGCTAACGCGAAGCCGCAGGCTTGAATAACCCTGCGAGCCCAGTGCGACAGACCTCACCGGGGCGCGGCGGCGACCGCGGCCGGCGGACAGTGATGCGCGGCCCGCAATAGCCGTCCCTGCACATGGCAATCGGGGGTGCCGACCGTCGTCAGGCTTTCGGCCGGCGCGCGGCTTTGAGCCGTTAGCGTTCCCTGGTGTCCGTGTTTGTGATGGACGTGCTTGGCTGCGGCTGCGGTGGTAAGGGCAGCCGATGTGAGCAACAGACAGCATATTAGCACGATCTTGCGCATCTCATCACCTCATCCATGAACTCAGGAGATTCCTAATTTGGTCGCAATTCGCCTTTCGTCGAGTGCGGGATCAGGAGCACGATGTGGTATTTCTCGTCCCGGGGGCGGCCATCCCAGGCTTGGCGGAGGTAAATGCGGCGGCGGGATTTCATCACGTTGCTCGGTGGTACGGCGGCGCTGACGCGGCTGTTTTGGCCTTGGTCGCCTGCGTTCGCCGAGCCGGGCGCGATGCCGGTGATCGGCTTTCTCAACGCCGCGTCGGCGGAGAGTTATGCCCGGCCCGCGGCGGCTTTTGTCGAAGGGCTCGCCGAGGCCGGCTATGTCGATGGCCGCAACGTTAAAATCGAATACCGCTGGGCGGAGGGTCAAAACGACCGTCTGCCGGCGCTGGCGGCCGATCTGGTCCAGCGTCAGGTCGCGGTGATCGCCGCCACCAGCACGCCGGCGGCGCTGGCGGCAAAGGAAGCCACAGTGGCCATTCCGATCGTGTTCGAAATCGCCGCCGATCCGGTGCAGCTCGGCCTCATCGCCAGCCTGAGCCGGCCGGGCGGCAATGTCACCGGCGTGACCCAGACCAACGTCGAGGTCGCGCCGAAGCGGCTGGAATTGTTGCACGAGTTGTTTCCTTCAGGCGGCGTCGCGGCGGTGATGGTCAACCCGCACAATCCGGTGATCGCCGAGACCACCGCCAACCAGATGCAGGCGGCGGCCCGCACGCTTGGGCTCGAGCTGCATCTGCTCAATGCCGGCACCGAAAGCGATTTCGAGGCGGTGTTCGCAAAAGTCAGCGAATTGCACGCGAGCGGATTGGTGATGAGCGGCGGCGATCCGTTCTTCGTGAGCCGGAGCCGGCAGCTTGCCGCGCTCGCAGCAAGCCATGGCGTGCCGGTCGTCGGCGCCGGCCGCGAGTTCGTCACAGCCGGCGGCTTGATCGGTTACGGCGCCGACATCGCCGAAGCCTACCGCCTCACCGGTGGCTATGTCGGCCGTATTCTCAAGGGCGAAAAGCCGGCGGACCTGCCGGTTCAGCAGGCGACCAAGATTGAGTTGCTGATCAACCTCAAGGCCGCCAAGGCGCTCGGCATCACGGTGCCGGTGACGCTGCTCGGCCGCGCCGACGAGGTGATCGAATGAGCGCACTGTTTCTCGGGTATCCAAGTATTTCCGTCGTTGGCTCGCAATGACGGCTGTTGGAGCGCGGCTTTAACTGTAACGCGCTTTTCAACCAGCTGCGCCGGTTAGCCCCATCTCCCGCGTTGACCGGATGCCCGAACCGCCGCACCATAGGGGCCTTCACGTACCGAGGTGACGCCGTGACCGGACTGACCCACCGCCAGAATGAAATCCTCAACATCGCCCGCGCCTTCGGCCGGGTGATGGTGGAAGACCTCGCCCGGCGCTTTGAGGTTTCGGCGCAGACCATCCGCAAGGATTTGAATGATCTCTGCGACCACCGCTCGCTGACCCGCATCCATGGCGGCGCCATCATCGCCTCCGGCGTCGAGAACCTGGCCTATGAGGCGCGCCGCTTCGTCGCGGCCGAGGAGAAGAAAGCCATCGGCGCCGCCGCGGCGGCGCGAATCCCGAACGGCTGCTCCTTGTTCATCAACATCGGCACCACGACGGAAGAGGTCGCGAGCGCCCTGACCTCACACGAAGATCTCCTGGTCATCACCAACAACCTCAATGTCGCGATGCTGCTCTACCGGCATCCGCGCATCGAGGTGATCGTCGCGGGCGGCGCGGTGCGCCGCGCCGACGGCGCCGTGATCGGTTCGACCGCGACCAGCCTGATCGGCCAGTTCAAGGTCGACTACGCCATCATCGGCGCGTCCGCGATCGACGAGGAGGGGGCGCTTTTGGATTTCGACTATCGCGAAGTGCAGGCGGCGCAAGCCATCATTGCCAACGCGCGCAGCGTGATGCTGGTCGCCGACTCGACAAAACTGCGGCGCAGCGCGCCGGTCCGCATCGCCCATATCAGCCAGATCCAGACTTTTGTCACCGACGCAGCACTTCCGGCGGGATTGGCAAATATCTGCCACACCCGCGGCATCGAAGTGATCGAGGCGATGGACAAGCCGGTTGCCGATATCGACGAGCCGGGTCCCGAGCTTCCTTCGACCGTCACGCGGTTGCGGTAGAATCCGCGTCATCCTGAGAGCCTGTGAATACATCTCAGCCTCATCCTGAGAGTTTGTGAATGTATTCGAATTTCGACGGTTTCTAGGGGTCTAAGCCCTTGATTTGACTCATGTCGGAAAACGCAAAAATTGAAAGATTCACAGCCTCTGAGGAGCGCGCTCTTGCGCGCGTCTCGAAGGATGGCCGCGAGTCCGAATGTTGCGTCCATCCTTCGAGACGCTTGCGGAGTTTATCATCGGGCCGTGCGGAGCCTGTCATCGGGCGCGCATTCGCGCGACCCGTTGGCGCGGACCCGGCGGCAAGCCCCTCAGGATGAGGTCCCAATGGTCTGGCCGCGCCTCCAGCGATAACGGCGAAGCCGTCACGCAGGGATGACGGGATCTGAAACGGGCCCGCTGGTTTATTCCAAAGTCGCCGTACCAAGTTCCCCCTTTTCACTTGCTTTCGGATTTGGTTGTGATTTAGTCCAAACCGAAAGCGAAATCGCCAATGTGAACTGGCGAACGCCCGGGGGAAGCGTCTTTTGGATCGGATTTTCGACCTCGCAATCATCGGAGGTGGCGTCAACGGCTGCGGCATCGCGCGCGATGCGGCCGGCCGGGGCAATTCCGTTTTCCTCTGTGAAATGAACGATTTGGCGAGCGGGACGTCGTCCTGGTCGACCAAGCTCGTGCATGGGGGCTTGCGCTATCTGGAATATTACGAGTTCCGCCTGGTGCGTGAGGCGCTGATCGAGCGCGAAATCCTCTGGCAGATCGCGCCCCACATCATCCGCCCGCTGCGATTCGTGCTGCCGCACCATGATGGGCTGCGCCCGGCCTGGTTGCTGCGGCTTGGGCTGTTTTTGTACGACCACATCGGCGGCCGCAACCTGCTGCCGCCGACGCGCTCGGTCGATCTGGCCCACGATGAGGTCGGCAAGCCGCTGATCCCCCACCGCTACACCAAGGGATTCGAATATTCCGACTGTTTCGTCGACGATGCCCGGCTGGTGGTGCTTACCGCGCGCGACGCGGCGGATCGCGGCGCGGAAATCAACACCCGTTCCCGCGCGGTCGACATCAGGCAGGCCGATCGAATCTGGAATGTCACGGTCGAAAACACCTTGAGCGGCGAGCGCCGGACCATCCAGGCCCGCGCGCTGGTCAATGCCGGCGGTCCCTGGGTCGAAGAGGTGCTGGCCTCGGGCGCCGGCGTCAACGCGCGGGCCAAAGTGCGGCTGGTGCAGGGCTCGCACATCGTGGTGCCGAAATTATACGCGCATGACCGCGCCTACATGTTCCAGAACAGCGACGGGCGCATCGTCTTCGTGATTCCCTATCAGGAGGATTTTACCCTGATCGGCACCACCGATCGCGATTTTGACGGCGACCCGGCCAAGGTGAAAGCCTCGAACGAAGAGATAAAATACCTCTGCGATTCCGTCAGCGAATATTTGGCAAAACCGGTCAAGCCGGCGGACGTGGTCTGGACCTATGCCGGCGTTCGCCCGCTTTATGACGATGGCGCCAGCGAAGCCAAGGCCGCTACCCGCGACTACGTGTTCGAACTCGATACGCCCGGCGGCGCGCCGCTGCTGTCGATTTACGGCGGCAAGATCACCACCTATCGCCGCCTCGCCGAGGAGGCGCTGGAGCGGCTGTCGCCCTATCTGCGCAGCGCGATCTCGCGCAAGGGATGGACCGCGAAATGGCCGCTGCCCGGCGGCGATATGGATGTGTCGGCGGTCGCGGCCTTGACCGCCGAACTGCTGCGCAGCTATCCGTTCCTCGGTGCCGCGCATGCCAACCGGCTGGCGCATGCCTATGGCACGCGTGCCGGCAAGCTGCTCGGCAATGCAAAATCGATGGCCGATCTCGGCCAATCCTTCGGCGCCACCTTGACGGAGAGCGAGGTCAAGTACCTGATGTCGTCGGAATGGGCGTTGACCGCCGAAGACATCGTATGGCGACGATCCAAGCTTGGCTTGCGAATGTCAGCCAGTGAGATTGCCGCCGTCGACGACTGGATCGCCGCCCATCGGATTCCGCTGGAAAATCCCTTGCGTGAAGCGGGAGCGCGGACATGAGCGTTACACTGCAGCACATCACCCGATCGGTCGACGGCATTCCGACCATTCGCGATGTCTCGCTGAAGCTCGAGCGCGGCACCCTGAGCGTGCTGCTTGGCCCGACGCTGTCGGGCAAGACCTCGATCATGCGGTTGCTCGCCGGTCTCGACAAGCCGACATCAGGCAAAGTGCTGGTCGACGACAAGGATGTCACCGGGCTCGATGTGCGCCAGCGTTCGGTGGCGATGGTCTATCAGCAGTTCATCAACTATCCCTCGCTGAGCGTCTATGAGAACATCGCCTCGCCATTGCGGGTGCAACGTAAGCCGAAGCGCGAAATCGAAAAGCGCGTGCAGGAAGCCGCAAAGCTCCTGAAACTCGAACCGTATCTGAACCGCACGCCACTGCAATTGTCCGGCGGCCAGCAGCAGCGCACCGCGATCGCGCGCGCGCTGGTGAAAGGCGCCGATCTCGTTTTGCTCGACGAGCCGCTCGCCAATCTCGACTACAAGCTGCGCGAGGAATTGCGCACCGAATTGCCGCGCATCTTTGAAGCGTCCGGCGCGATTTTCGTTTATGCGACGACCGAGCCGTCCGAAGCGTTGCTGCTCGGCGGCAATACGGTCTGCATGTGGGAAGGCCAGGTGTTGCAGTCCGGCGAGACCCCAAAGGTCTACCGCCATCCCGACACCATGCGGGTCGCGCAGGTGTTTTCCGATCCGCCGCTGAACATCGTCGGGATCGAGAAGAAAAATGGCTCGGTGCAGTATGCCGGCGGCGTGCAGGCGCCCGCGTCCGGACTTTATGCCGGCCTCGGCGACGGCTCCTACCGGGTCGGCTTCCGTGCCCACCAATTGGAGCTCGCCAATGGCGTGGCGGGCCGCCATGCCTTTCAGGCAACCGTCACCGTGACCGAGATCACCGGCTCGGAAAGCTTTGTGCATCTCAACCGCGATGCCTCCAACTGGGTCGCCGTGCTGCATGGTGTGCACGAATATCCGCCCGGGCATGTGCTCGATGCCGCGCTCGACCCGAACAATGTCTTTGTGTTCGACCCGGCCGGCCGCCTGGTCGCCGCACCCAGCGCGATGTGAGGGAGATGCCGCATGGCCCGCATTGACCTCGTCGATCTCGCGCACTCCTACGGCGGCAATGACGCTGCCCCGGAATCCTTTGCGCTAAAGCCGATCTCCATGACCTGGCGGCAGGGCGGCGCCTATGCGCTGCTCGGTCCGTCCGGCTGTGGCAAGACCACCTTGCTCAACCTGATCTCCGGCATCGTCACGCCGTCGCGCGGGAAGATCCTGTTCGACGGCACCGACATCACGCCGCTGTCGACCCAGAAGCGCAATATCGCGCAGGTGTTCCAGTTTCCGGTGATCTACGACACCATGACGGTCGGGCAAAACCTGGCATTCCCGCTGCGCAATCGCGGCGTGCCGAAGGGCGAGATCGACGCGCGGGTCGCCGAGATCGCGCGGCTGCTCGACCTGACGCCATTTCTTGGGCGTAAAGCGCAGCGGCTGACGGCGGACGCCAAGCAGAAAATCTCGCTCGGCCGCGGATTGGTGCGGTCCGACGTTGCCGCCGTGCTGTTCGACGAACCGCTGACGGTGATCGATCCCGAACTGAAATGGCAGTTGCGCTCGAAGCTCAAGGCGCTGCACCGCGAACTCGATCTGACCATGATCTATGTCACCCACGACCAGACCGAGGCGCTGACCTTCGCCGATACGGTGGTGGTGATGCATGACGGCCGCGTCGTGCAAAGCGGCACGCCGGCGGAATTGTTCGACAAGCCGGCGCACACGTTTGTGGGCTATTTCATCGGTTCGCCCGGCATGAACATCGTGCCGGCCGAGGTGAGGGGCCGCGAGGCCCGGATCGACGGCCACACCATCGCGCTCAACCGCAGCTATGACAAGCTTCCGGCGAGTGCGAAGATCGAGATCGGCGTGCGTCCGGAATTCGTCGACCTCGCCGCGCCCGCGCCCGGTCTTTTGTCGGCCAATATCGACCGGATCGACGATCTCGGCCGCGTCCGCTTCGCTCGGGTCCGGATTGGCGATGCCAAATTCGCTGCGCGCGTACCGCCCGGACTTTCGATTCCGGAAAAAACCGCAGGGCTCGTGTTCGATCCCTCGCATGTTCACGTCTACGCCGACAGCCTGTTGGTCGAGGGGTCAGCGTAATGGACAAGACCATCAACCAGAAGGCCTGGTTCCTGGTGCTGCCGGTGTTCCTGGTGGTGGCGTTCTCCGCCATCCTGCCATTGATGACGGTCGTGAACTATTCGATGCAGGATACGTTCGGCAATAATCAGTTCTTCTGGAACGGAGTCGGCTGGTTCAAGGAATTGCTCGATCCCTCGACCGATCTCGGCAGTCGATTTTTCGCATCGCTGTGGCGCAATCTGTTCTTCTCCGCCGTGATCCTCGCGATCGAAGTGCCGCTCGGCATCGTGGTCGCGCTATCGATGCCGCGTGAGGGGTGGACGGTCGCCGCGTGCCTGGTGATCCTGGCGCTGCCACTTCTGATTCCATGGAACGTGGTCGGCACCATCTGGCAGATCTTTGGCCGGCCCGATATCGGCCTGTTGGGCTATGTGCTCAATAGTCTCGGATTTAATTACAATTACGTCTCCAACGAGTTCGACGCCTGGGCCACCGTCATCGTGATGGACGTCTGGCACTGGACCTCGCTGGTCGCGCTGTTGTGCTACGCCGGCCTGAAGTCGATCCCGGACGCGTATTATCAGGCAGCCCAGATCGACGGCGCCTCGCGCTGGGCGGTGTTCACCGCTATCCAGTTGCCGAAGATGAATCGCGTGCTCCTGATCGCGGTGCTGCTGCGCTTCATGGACAGTTTCATGATCTACACCGAGCCGTTCGTGGTGACCGGCGGCGGGCCGGGCAATTCGACGACGTTCATCTCCATCGAGCTCGTCAAGATCGCGCTCGGGCAATTCGACCTCGGCAAGGCGGCCGCTTTGTCGCTGGTCTACAACCTGATCATCATCATCGTGTGCTGGGTGTTCTACACCATCATGACCAATGCCGGCGTCGAGCGGCGGGTCGTCGTCGACAAGAAGGGAGCCGAATGATGCATTCGATTCCTGGGCGTCGTCTCATCCTCTCGCTGTTTTTGATCTTCCTGCTGCTGCCGATCTACTGGCTGGTCAACATGAGTTTCAAGACCAATCACGAGATCGTCACGACCATGACGCTGTGGCCGCATCAGCCGACCATCGCCCATTACATGCGCATCTTCACCGACGAGAGCTGGTATTCCGGCTATATCAACTCGCTGAAATACGTCATCATCAACACCATCATCTCGATTTCGGTGGCGCTGCCGGCGGCCTACGCGTTCTCGCGCTATCGCTTCCTCGGCGACAAGCATCTGTTCTTCTGGCTGTTGTCGAACCGGATGGCGCCGGCCGCGGTTTATGCGCTGCCGTTCTTCAATCTCTATTCGGCGATCAATTTGTTCGACACGCCCTGGGCGGTCGCGCTCGCACATTGCATCTTCAACGTTCCGCTGGCGGTGTGGATCCTCGAAGGGTTTGTCTCGGGCGTGCCGCGCGAGATCGACGAAACGGCGTTTCTCGACGGCTATTCGTTTCCACGATTTTTCATCAAGATCCTGGTGCCGTTGATCGCAAGCGGCATCGGGGTGGCGGCCTTCTTCTGCTTCATGTTCTCCTGGGTCGAACTGCTGCTGGCGCGGACGCTGACCTCAGTCGACGCCAAGCCGATCTCCGCCGTGATGACCCGCACGGTTTCCGCCGCCGGAATGGACTGGGGACTGCTGGCCGCCGCCGGCGTGCTCACCATCATCCCCGGCGCGCTCGTGATCTGGTTCGTCCGCAATTACATCGCGCGCGGTTTCGCGCTCGGCAGGGTGTAGTCCGATGATAGCTCGGTCGAAACGTATCTCCGGGTTCAGCTTCACCTCTCCCATTGGGAGAGGTCGGCGCGTAGCGCCGGGTGAGGGGTTATGCCCTATCGATAGACCGTACCCCCTCACCCCAACCCTCTCCCCATGGGAGAGGGGCCTTCATTCCGCGACGACGATCGAGCGGAAGGAATAAGGACCATGGAAAATATCGCATGGATGGCGTGGACGCTGCCGACCCTGATCTTCTTCGTACTGCTGGCATGCACATTGGCGGTCATGACCTGGCTTGCGGTCGCCTATCCGGAGGCCGAGCGCGTCGGCATCCTCCGCATTCCGACCACGCGCGGCGACCGCCTGTTCGTCGCGCTGATCATGACCGCCGTGATCCACCTGGCGTGGATCGGGCTTGTCGGTACCGACACGATCGCGACGATTCCGATCGGGGAGAATGGAATTGAAGTGTCGAGCCTGTGGCTCGCCACCGTGATTTCGCTTGTTTCGGCCGTTGCGATTTTCCGCACCGTCTGAAGCTCGCGAAAAAGAGCAGATCCGGGGGTCAACCCGGGCCTGAAGAATGTTTGTCGCTGCAACGGAGGAATTAACATGCGACACTTTGAGAGAGGAAAAGGGCCCATGATGAGGACCCGGGTTTTGATGATGACGAGCGCTGTCGCGCTGATGGCAGCCTCGGCTGCGGTCACCGCGCCGGCCTATGCGGACGAAGCCGCCGCAAAAAAATGGATCGACAGCGAATTTCAGCCCTCGACGTTGTCCAAAGAAGACCAGATGAAGGAAATGCAGTGGTTCATCAAGGCCGCTGAGCCCTTCAAGGGCATGGAGATCAACGCGGTCTCCGAAACGCTCACGGTGCACGAATATGAATCGAAGACGCTTGCAAAGGCGTTTGAGGAAATCACCGGCATCAAGGTCAAGCACGACATCATCCAGGAAGGTGACGTCGTCGAGAAGATCCAGACCCAGATGCAGTCCGGCAAGAATGTGTACGATGCCTGGATCAACGACTCCGACTTTATCGGAACGCACTTCCGCTATGGTCAGGCCGTCGATTTGACGGACTGGATGGCTGGCGAAGGCAAGGACGTCACCAACCCCGGGCTGGACGTGAATGACTTTATCGGCAAGTCGTTCACCACGGCACCGAACGGCCACCTCTGGCAGCTGCCCGACCAGCAGTTCGCGAACCTCTATTGGTTCCGTTACGACTGGTTCTCCAATCCGGAGTACAAGGCCAAGTTCAAGGCCAAGTACGGCTACGACCTCGGCGTTCCCGTGAACTGGTCGGCCTATGAGGATATCGCCGACTTCTTCACCAACGACATCAAGGAAATCAACGGTGTCAGGGTCTATGGCCACATGGACTACGGCAAGAAGGATCCCTCGCTCGGCTGGCGTTTCACCGACGCCTGGCTCTCGATGGCCGGCAACGGCGACAAGGGCCTGCCGAACGGACTTCCCGTCGATGAATGGGGCATCCGCATGGAAGGCTGCCGTCCGGTCGGCTCGTCGGTGGAACGTGGCGGCGACGTCAACGGTCCGGCGGCGGTCTATTCGATCGTCAAGTATCTCGACTGGATGAAGAAATATGCCCCGCCGCAGGCGCAAGGCATGACCTTCTCCGAATCCGGTCCGGTGCCGTCGCAAGGCAATATCGCCCAGCAGATCTTCTGGTACACCGCCTTCACCGCCGACATGGTGAAGCCCGGTCTGCCGGTCATGAATGCGGACGGTACGCCGAAATGGCGCATGGCTCCATCGCCGCACGGTGCTTACTGGAAGGACGGCATGAAGCTCGGCTACCAGGACGTGGGCTCCGCGACCTTGCTCAAGTCCACTCCGATCGATCGCCGCAAGGCAGCCTGGCTCTACCAACAGTTCATCGTCTCCAAGACGGTTAGCTTGAAGAAGAGCCATGTCGGTCTCACGTTCATTCGTGAATCCGATATCTGGGACAAGTCGTTCACCGAACGGGCCCCGAAACTCGGCGGTTTGATCGAGTTCTACCGCTCGCCGGCGCGCGTGCAGTGGACCCCGACCGGCAACAACGTGCCCGACTATCCGAAGCTGGCTCAGTTGTGGTGGCAGAACATCGGCGATGCGTCGTCCGGTGCCAAGACGCCGCAAGCGGCGATGGACTCGCTCGCAGCGGCCCAGGATTCGGTGATGGAACGTCTGGAGAAATCCGGCGTCCAGGGCGCCTGCGGACCGAAGCTGAACAAGAAGGAGTCGGCCGAGTACTGGTTCAACAAGTCGGCCAAGGACGGCAACATTGCGCCGCAGCGCAAGCTTGCCAACGAGAAGCCGAAGGGCGAAACGATCGACTACGACACCCTGATCAAGTCGTGGCCGGCCACGCCGCCGAAGCGGGCGTCGTTGAACTGAGGTTGCCGTACTGTCATCGTCCGGCTTGACCGGACGATCCAGTACGCTGCGGCTTCCCGGTTCAGCCGCTGACGGCTGCGATTACTGGATGCCCGCTTTCGCGGGCATGACGAGAGAGAAAAACGGAAGGCCGGGAGCGATCTCGGCCTTTTTTCTATTATACTACTGCCATCGTCCGCGAAGGCGGACGATCCAGTACGCCGCGCTCCTTCGATTCTATCGCTGGCGGCTGGGATTACTGGATGCCCGCTTTCGCGGGCATGACGAGGTGGAGCGTTTTGCCATGCGCATGATCTTCCGTTGCGACCCCGCATTGTCGGATCACCTGCCGCGGCCGATACCGGCGCGCAGCGCGTTGCCGGATTGGCTCCGCGCCATGCCCGCCAAGGCGCACTCCGAAATCCACGGCCGCGAAATCCGCACGGTAAAGCAATGCCCGCCGTTCATCGACGCAATGGCGTATGGGGTTTTGATCCTGCTTCCCTGCGACATCGCCGTCGAGCGTGGTGCGCTCTCCTGGGACTGGAATATCCCGGAGCCGGCGACATCGGGCCATCCCCGCGCTCCCCTGAGCTTTCACGTCCCGGCGCAATTTCCGGAGGCGCCGTTTGCGCGCGAGGCGCAGGCCGCGATAAAATTCAACAGTTTTTGGACCGTCGAACTCGAGCCCGGCTGGTCGTTGTTTGCCACCCATCCGGTCAATCGCGATGACCTGCCGTTTCGCCTGATCTCGGGATTGGTGGATTCCGACCGCTTTCACGACGGCGGCATTAATTTCCCGGGCGTCTGGTTACAACCTGATTTTTCCGGAATATTGCCGAAAGGCACGCCGGTGGCGCAGTGTTTTGCGGTGCCGCGCGAGGCGCCGCAGTTTGTCTTCGAGAGCTTTGATGAGGCGCACAGGCAGGCCTATACGAAGACCGTCACTGAGGTGCTGGCCACGCCCGGCGTCTATCGCAAGCAATTTCGCGCACGGCGCGGCCGCTCAACCACCTAGTGAGCGGCGCAGCGCGGCTTCATCCAGCCACAAGCGCCCATGCGGCGCAGATGTCAGCGCCATCGCGATGGTGCCAAAACTTTGCGGCCGCAACCGATAGGCTTGCGCATAGGCGCGCATGGCGCCGTCGAGATCACCCATCTCCTGCAGCACGACACCAAGATTGAGCGCGGCCTCGGCATGATCGGGTTTTAGGTCGATCGCCTTGCGATAGGCCACGACAGCCTTGTCGTGCTCATGCAAATCCTGACGGGCGAGGCCGAGATCGAACCAGACTGACGCCGGCGCGGCGGCCGCCGCGGCGCGATCGAGCAACGTCGCCGCGCCAGCCGGGTCGCCGTCCTCCCACGCCAATCGCCCCAGCCGCGCCGCGGCCTCCAGATTGTCCGGAACGATTTTCAAAATTGCCCGCCACGCCTCGCGCGCCTGCGGCCTGAGACCCGCCTGGTCGAGCGTCCGCGCCTTCTCGATAAACACCTCCCGCTGCGGCGCGATAGCGATCACCCGATCGAGATGCGACAGCGCGCCGTCAAAATCCTTGGCCGCGCGGGCGAGGCGCGCGGCCAAAAGATGCGCGGCGGCATTGTCGGGCCGTTTTGCCAGGCTGGTCGCGACATGCGCGCGCGCCGGCTCGATCGCGCCTTGCGAAAACAGCACGGCGGCCAGGAGATGATGCAGCATGGGATCGCCGGGCTCGCGCGCGAGCCCCTGCTCGCACAGGCGCATGGCCTCCTCGCGCTTGCCCGAATTGAAGGCCGCGGTGGCGCGGCGGACGATGTCCTCGGCGGTGTGTTTATTCATGCCGGGGACATTATACCCGTCATTCCGGGGCGATGCGAAGCATCGAACCCGGAATCTCGAGATTCCGGGCCTGGTCCTTCGGACCATCCCGGAATGACGTCAGGGTAAGATGTTCGCCCCTACTGCGCCGCGTCGAGCGCTTCGCCCAGCACCGGGTAGTCCGTATACCCCTTGGCGCCGCCGCCGTAGAACGTCGCCTTGTCGGGCGCATTGAGCGGCGCGCCGCGCTTCAAGCGCTCGACCAGGTCGGGGTTGGCGATGAACGGTTTTCCGAATGCGATCAGGTCGGCTTCATTGGCCGTGAGCACCTTGCTCGCAAGCTCGAAATCATAGCCGTTATTGGCGATGTAGGCGCCCTTGAAACGCTTGCGCAGCGAGCCGTAGTCGAATGGGGCGATGTCGCGCGGGCCGCCGGTCGCGCCCTCGATGACGTGGATATAAGTAAGCTTCTGTGCATTGAGATGGTCGACGATATAGTCGAACAGCGGCTGCGGGTTGGAGTCGGAGATGTCGTTCGCCGGCGTCACCGGCGAAATGCGGATGCCGGTCCGCTCGGACCCGGCTTCCGCGGTCACGACTTTTGCAACTTCGAGCATCAATCGCGCGCGGTTCTCGATCGAGCCGCCATAGGCATCGGTGCGCTTGTTGGCGCCGTCTTTTGCGAATTGATCGAGCAGATAGCCATTGGCGCCATGGATTTCGACACCGTCAAAACCGGCGGCCAGCGCATTCGCCGCGCCGCGCTTGAAATCTTCGATGATGCCGGGAATCTCTTCCAGAGTCAGCGCGCGCGGCTCCGACACATCGGCGAAGGTGCCGTTGACATAGGTCTTGCCCTTGGCACGCACCGCGGATGGTGCGACCGGGGCCTGTTTATTCTGCTGGAGGTCGACATGGGAGATGCGCCCGACATGCCAGAGTTGGATGAAGATGCGTCCGCCGCGCTCATGCACGCGGTCCGTCACCTTGCGCCAGCCCGCGACCTGTTCCTTGGAGTAGATGCCGGGGGTGTCCTGATAGCCCTGGCCCTGCTGCGAGACTTGGCTCGCCTCGGTGACTAGAAGGCCAGCGGAGGCGCGCTGTCCGTAATATTCGACCGCCAAGGGATTGGGCACGAGGCCCGCGACCGCGCGGTTGCGGGTCAGGGGGGCCATCACCAGGCGGTTGGGCAGCGTGATCGGGCCAAGCTTAAAAGGCTCGAAGAGTTTGGTCGGCGTGCTCATTTTTTGCGGTTCCGGGAAATTGGGAGGAGAGGCAGCAACCATCGACATGGGCATGGCAAAGGCCCGCGGCAATGCCGCGAGCCATTCACGCCCTGCATTCTAGCCCCGCACGATCCCGGCCATATGACCGGCATCGAGAAACAGCGTATGCGCGTTGACGTAGGAAGATTCGTTCGAAATCAGAAACAGCGCAGCATAGGCGACCTCCCAGCCGGTGCCCTGGCGGCCGAATGGCACTGTCACCGCCCGGTCGGCGCGCCGGCGGCTGGCGTCGCGGCCCATCGGCGTGTCGATGAAGCCCGGCGCGATCACATTGCAGCGAACGCCTTTTTCTTCGCCAGCCCGCGCGATGGCGCGGCCGAGCGCGATCTGGGCGGCCTTGGAGGATTCATAGGCCGGGTTGCGGCCATTGGCACGCTGGCTTGCCATCGAGGACATCAGGATGATCGCGCCGCCCGGCGCCATCACCTCCAGCGCCTTCTGCGCGAACAGCATGTGGCTGCGGACATTGACGGAGAAATCCTTGTCCCAGGCTTCCGCCGTCATCTTCGGCAGCGACAGGCCCTGCGAAATCCCGACATTGAGCGCGAGCCCATCCAGGCCGCCGAGCTTCTCCGTGCAGCGCTCTACCGCCGGCGCGATCGCGGTGACATCTGAAACGTCGACGATGTCGGCAAACGCCTTGCCCCCTTCGTAAGTGATCCGCGCCACCGTGTCGTCGGCAGCGTCCTTGTTGACGTCGATGCAGGCAACCGTTGCCCCCTCGCGCGCAAACAACACCGACATCGCCCGGCCGTTTCCGATCGGCGGCTCCTCGTCGACGATCCTGCGCTGCCCGGCCCCCACCACGATGATGCGCCGGCCCGTAAGCCGCCCATGGCTCTTGGCCTGGCCGAGCGCCTCGGCATGAAGCGCAGCGGAGGGATCGATTTTTTTGGGTGCATGGGTCGTGGTGGACATCGTTTTTCTCCCTAGTTGTTTTTTATCAGCTATTTTTCTCCGTCATTGCGAGGAGCGAAGCGACGAAGCAATCCAGCTTTTCATCGGTGGAACGAAAGCTGGATTGCTTCGCTTCGCTCGCAATGACGGGGAGAGGTCGCCGCTTCGCGTCGCCCCGGAACGGTGCTCAATTCACTCCCAGAAAATCCCGTTTCCCGATTTCCACACCGTTGTGGCGCAGGATGCCGTGGGCGGTGGCGGCGTGGAAGTAGAAATTCGGGAAGGCAAAGCTGGTGAGGAACTGCTGTCCCTTTAGGGTCAAGGTGTTGCTCGGGCCGACCGGAAACGTAACGTCGCGCAGGTCTGCGCCCTCGAACTGCGCCGGCTTGTACGATTTTACATAGTCGATGGTCTTGGCGAGCCGCGCCTTCAGCTCATCGAAGGTTTTTTCGGTGTCGGGCGTCGACGGCACCTCGCTGTGGGTGAGGCGTGCGCAACCCTTGGCGGCGAAATCGCTCGCCAGCTGGATTTGCTTGCCGAACGGCAGCATATCCGGATAAAGCCGCGCGCCGAGCAGCACCTCGGGCGCGATATTTTTCGCCTTACAATGCGCCTCGGCCTTGGTGAGGATGCCGGTGAGGCTGCCGAGAATTTGCAGAAAGGCGGGGACGGTGACATCGTAGAAGGACATGGGATGCTCTTTTCTTTGTTGCTCCCTCGCCCCCGCGCTTCGCGGGGAGAGGGTTGGGGTGAGGGGACTATCCGCGAAGCCGGTATCAATTGAAAGACATGTAGCCTACCGCACCGCCTGCGATTGCGGTGCAAGCGTTTGCGCGCGGGGACCGCCGCGCATCCGCGCCAGTAATTCGGCCGTCGGCCAGGAATCCGCCGGCAAACCGTATTTGATCTGCATCGCCTTCACCGCGCTGCGGCTTTGCTGGCCCATCACGCCGTCGACCTTGCCGACATTGAAACCGGCGCGCACCAGTAGTTGCTGCATTTCGCGAAGCTCGCTGAACGGCAACTGCGCGACCGGCCCTGCCGGCCGGTGCATCGGTGCCGCGCCCGCGATGCGGGTCGCGAGATAACCGGCGGTGGTCGAATAGATCAGCGAGTTGTTCCATTCGGTGTAGGCGGCGAAATTTGCATAGGCCAGAAACGCCGGCCCCATGCGGCCCATCGGCAACAGCAGCGAGGCCGGCAGATCGTCGTTCGGCAGCGCCTTGCCGTCGGCGAAGGCGACGCCGAGCTGCGCCCATTTCGAGCGCGGCAGCTGAATCGTCAGATCGGCCTGGTCCCAAGGAAAGCCTGAAGGAAGATTTGGCGGCACGCGCACTTCCTGCAGCCAGGGTTCGCCGCGCCGCCATTTCAGTCCGTTGGCGATGTAGTTTGCGGTCGAGCCGATCACGTCGGCGGGACTGCGCAACAGGTCGCGGCGGCCGTCGCCGTCATAATCCACCGCATAGGTGAAATAATGAGTCGGCAGAAATTGCGTTTGGCCGAGTTCGCCGGCCCAGGAGCCGACCATCTCCTCCGGGGAGAGATCGCCGCGGTCGATGATCTTCAGCGCGGCGATGGTCTCGCCGGCAAAGCGCTCGGCGCGGCGGCAATCATAGGCCAGCGACACCAGCGAGCGCAGCGTCGGCAGATTGCCCATGTTGGCGCCAAAATCGCTCTCCAGCCCCCAGAACGCCGCAATCACCGCCGGCGGCACGCCATACTCCTTTTCGGCGCGCGCGAATGCCGCCGCATAGGTCTTGATCCGCGTCTGCCCCTGCTGCATCCGGTAGGGCGCGGCCATCCGTCCCGCGAACTCGGTGAACGCCTGCCCGAACACGCGCTGGCCGCGGTCGCGGTTGACGATACCCTGGTCGTAGACGAGATAGGGCGAAGCCGCCGCGATCGCCTGCTGCGAGACGCCCGCCGCCACCGCCTGCTGCTTCAAATCCGCGAGGAAGCGGTCAAACGTCATGCCGTTATGGCAGGCCGCGCCGCCGCGTGGGGCGGCAACCGGCCTCGCCGGCGGTGCGGCAAGTTGAGCGGATGCCGGCAATGGTCCGCACAGCATCGCCAATAAGGTTGCGCCAAGAAAAATTGGTGTTCGCATGCGGCTACCGATTAGCCTGTAGGGCGGATTAGCGATAGCGTAATCCGCCGTCAGCGGGGAAAAAAGGCGGGTTGCGCTATCGCTAACCCGCCCTGTGTTGAACCCTCACACGATCGCTTTCGGCTCCGCCCGGGTCTCGATCGAGGGCAGCGGCTCGTCGTGAATCTTGGCCTCGAAGCCGCGCAGCCGCTGATAGATCGAAATCAGCTCGACAATCGTGCTCCAGGAATTGATGAGGTACTGAAACGAGCTGCGCACCTCCGCAAATGCACTCAGGATCTGTTGCATTAGGCCGAGCGTGATCTTGCCGGCGACGAGGGTCGGTGCGAGCAAGATGTAGGGAAAGATAACGTCAGTCTGCAGATAAACGTAGCGGCCAACGTTGAAGTACATGAAATTCAGATAAAGCCGGAAATAGTTCCTGCGGATGTTGCCGAACAGCTCGTCCACGGTCGGCGGATCGGCGCGGGCCGGATCGTCCTCGCCAAGCACGAGCTCCTTGCGATAGGCGGCCTCGACCTTCTGGTTGAAGAATTCAATGGCGGGAAGCCGAATACCGATCAAGGCCAGCAGCCCGGTTCCAAACACCGACCAGATCACCGCGGCGAATACAAGTGAATAGGGGATGGAACCGACCAAGGGCAGCTCGGTGATATTGCTGGACAGTTTGACCAGAATTGGCAGGAAAGCCACGAGCGTCAGCACGGCCCTGATGAGATTGACGCCGAGATTCTCCATCGTAGTCGCAAACCGCATGGTGTCTTCCTGCACCCGCTGCGAGGCGCCCTCGATGGTACGAAGCCGGGGCCAGTTTGCGACGTAGTAGTCGTTCATCGCCGTCCGCCAGCGGAAGATGTAGTGGCTGACGAAGAAGCTCGTCAGCACCGCGACCACGACGCCGACCGTGGCGATGCCCGCGAACGTTGACACTCCGGCGTACAATTGTTCCAGCGTCACCGACCCCGGTTTCGAAAGCGCGGCTTGAATGAGGTTATAGAATGGCCCGCGCCAGCCGTTGATGGCGACGCTGAGTTCGACCTGAAAGTAGGAGGTGAACAGGATCAGCGCCGAGCCGATGATCGACCACCACGCCCAACGATGCGGTGAAAACACCATCCAGACGCCTGCGAAGATCGCGACAGAGAGCGCAAAATAGAGGTCGAACCAGATCTCTCGCGCGGACAGGAACATCGCGATACCGATGGCCGGCTGTTCGGATGAGCCGACGAGATCGCTGGCGTAGCCGTACCACAACGCCATCGCCAGCGCGGTCCAGACGATGGCCGATGCAAAGAACAGCTTTGGGCGGGGGAAAAATGAAACGAACATTTGTGTTATATCCACGCTTGGGGATCAGAGGATTTGCGGACGTCTGTACAGGATACCGTGTAAGCAGCGAAGGCCGGAAACACCATAGGGGCCGCGGTAAAACCGTCTTTTGGCGGGCCTGGATTAACGCCTTTTAATCCAGCGCTCGACCCTCATGTGGTCCCGGCGAAGGCCGCGACCCATACGCCGCGGCGCAGTGGACTATCGGATGATCCAAACATAGACTTTGGCAATCACGGCCAAACAAGGAAGAAACAGCAAAGAGGTAGCTTGATGGGGGCTGACAAAGATGCCTTCTGATTCGAATGCGACGCGGGTATGGATTGCTTTCTTTCTGTTGTTCGTTGTCACGATTGCTGCCGCGTTTGGCGTAAATTTACTTACCAAATTGGGCAAGCAACAGCAGAGCATCGCGGCGCGTGAAACGCTGGAGACATTGCAAGGCGTCAACGATCCCAAACAGATTGACGAGGCGCTGAGGCAGCATCCCGCAAACAGATCGTTGCAATTGATCGCCGCGGCAACCAAGGCAGCCAATGAAACCAATGCTGCGATGGAGAAGCTTACCGGTGAAATCGAGCCGCCGGGGATTTCAAGAAATATCAATCTGGGCACGGCGAGCCGCAGTGATCTCGAGGCGCTTCGCCGCGATCTGAAAACCGCGGAAGCCAATGCGACGGCCTTCATGCCGCGCTACGCCGCCCTGCTCAAAACCGAGCGCGACAATTTGGAAAAATACGCGCTCTCACTGCATCTGGAAAAGGATGCCACCGGCAGGTTTCTGGACAGCCTCGACAAGCGGCAGGCGGAGATTGCGGCTTTCACGTCCAGAATGTTGCCGGCGCGCGCCGATTATTATCGCGCCTACGAAAATTATGTCGCGGTTCTGGCCGGCGAATACGGTACCTACAAGGTGGTAAACGGCGAATTCATCTTCCAATTGCAGCGCACGGTGGATCGTTACAATGTCGCTGCCACTGCCATGACCACCGCCACAAAGCGCGTCGCGCAACTGGCGGACGAGGGCAAAAGTCTTTCGAAGGCGCAGCAGGAGCGCTGGCAGCAGTTCGTCGACGGCAAGTGAAAGCGTTCCATGGTCGAAAAACAACCAGACAAATCCCGGCGAAAAGCGATGTGCGCGGTTGCCGGCGGACTATCGGCAGCGCTGTTTCGAATTGCGCCAGCCGAAGCCTCGGAGAAAATGACGCGGCAGCAGGCGCAATATCAGGACACGCCGAACGGCATTTACAGCTGCGGATTGTGCACGCTGTTCGAACGTCCGAAATCCTGCAAGGTGGTCGAAGGCGACGTCAGCGAAGACGGCTGGTGCAAGGCGTTTGCGCTGGCGGATTGAGTTCGAGTGATCATAACTCGCGCCGCAAAATGCATTCGTCATGCCCGGACTTGATCCGGGCATCCATCAAACTTCGCAACGGGTCCTCTCAAGAAGGATGGATCACCCGGTCAAGCCCGGTGATGACCGTCGCAATTGGGACGACGGTTGCTCGCAACGCAACCCTCACAGCTCCCGCGCATTGGAAAACGCGAACGACGACACCCGCCTGGTGTTCTCGTCGAGAATGAGCGTGCGGGTGATCGGCGGTTCGGCGCGCTGGCTGCAGTTTTCGCGTTCGCACAGCCGGCAGTTGACGCCGATCGGCGTGCCCTCGACCTTTTCGAGATCCATGCCGGTGGCATAGACAAGGCGCGACGCATGACGGATTTCGCACCCGAGTCCAATCGCAAAGCGTGGCTGGGCTTGCGGGTGCGGCGAGACCTGCCGGCGCACCATCTGCGCGATCGAGAAATAGCGCGTGCCGTCGGGCAGTTCGATCACCTGTTTCAAGAGCCGGTCCGGCGTGTCGAAGGTGGAATGCACGTTCCACAGCGGACAAGTGCCGCCGAATTTCGAGAATGGGAACGTGCCGGAAGAAAATCGCTTCGACACATTGCCGGCGTTGTCGACGCGCAGCAGAAAAAACGGCACGCCGCGCGCATTGGGCCGTTGCAGGGTGGTGAGGCGGTGGCAGACCTGCTCGAAGCCGGCATTGAAACGCTGCGCCAGCACGTGGACGTCATAGGCGAGCTGCTCGGCTGCGCCATGAAACGCCTGATAGGGCATCATCACGGCGGCCGCGAAATAATTGGCGAGCGTAATGCGGTAGAGCCGGCGAGGGGTGTCGTCGAGCGGGCCGGCGCGGCCGACGATGGTTTCCAACGCGCCGCCGCATTCGGCGATACCGGTCTGAAAGGCGAGCTGGAACGCGCGGCCGGGCCCGTCGATCAATTCCGAGACCAGCAATTGCCGGCGGTGGCGGTCGAACCGGCGCAGGGTCTCGCGCATCACATCGACCGGCATGATGCGGGTGACGATCGAATGCTTTTCGCGCAAGTGCGCGGCGAGCGCGGCGAACAGCTGCTCCGCCGGCACGTTCAATTCGTCGCGCAGGGTTTCCGCGGCCTGTTCGAGCTCGGGGAAATAATTGCGGTTGGCCTCGATCAATTCGCGCACGCGCTCGATCGGATTGGCCTCGAAGCGCGCGCCCTCTTCGCGATCGGCGAATTGGGCGGCCGCCATGGTCTCGCCGCGGCGGGCCTCGGTATAGGCGGCGTAGAGCCGCTGCAGCGAATGGGTCACGCCGGGACAGAGCTCGGCCAGATCGCGCAATTCCTGTTTCGGCAGGTCGATCTGCCGGAACAGCGGATCGGAAAAGATCTCGTTCAGTTCGGCGAAAAACCGATCCTCGTCGGCGGTGGCGAGATCGCGCAGATCGAGGTCATAGGTTTCCGCCAGACGGAGCAATATCTGCGCCGTCACCGGGCGCTGGTTGCGCTCGATCAGGTTGATATAGCTCGGAGAAATCCCGAGACCCTCGGCGATCTGGGTCTGCGACAGGCCCAGTTGCTGGCGGATGCGCCGGAATCTGGGGCCGACAAACAGTTTCTTTCCCGACTCGGCGGCCATAACAGCCTCGCTGACTAGAGCCTCGGTTCCGAGGCTCTATCCCTTTGTTTTGACGCGTTTTCTAGCGCGAACCGCGGGGCACTTCGCTGGAAGACACCATCTTTGTGACAAGAATTACAAAATGACATCCATGACAAGTTCATATGTTACATCACATCATCATTAGGATGCAAGCTGTCTATACGCATTGGGAAGTTTAGCGTTTAGCTCTCGCCACGCATTTCGCAATGCACTGTCACGAATGTCGATTGGAGATAATACGATGGCGAAGACCTTTGAGCAGCTGATTCCCGCGCCCGCAGGGCGTTTCGACGGCATCAGCCGGCCCTATGGCCCGACTGAGGTGGAGAAGCTGCGCGGCTCCGTGCCGATCGCCTACACGCTGGCCGAGAAGGGCGCCAACCGGCTCTGGGAATCGCTGAAGAAAGAGCCCTACGTCAATTCGCTCGGCGCCGTCACCGGCAACCAGGCGATGCAGCAGGCCCGTGCGGGCCTGCCCGCGATCTACCTCTCGGGCTGGCAGGTTGCGGCTGACGCCAACACCGCCGGCGCGATGTATCCCGACCAGAGCCTCTATCCGGCCAACGCCGGCCCCGAACTGTGCCGCCGCATCAACCGCACCTTCCAGCGTGCCGACCAGATCGAGCACTCCGAAGGCGGCGCCAAGATCGACTGGTTCGTGCCGATCGTGGCCGATGCGGAAGCGGGCTTCGGTGGCCCCCTGAACTCGTTCGAGATCATGAAGGCCTATATCGAGGCGGGCGCGGCCGGCGTCCACTTCGAGGACCAGCTCGCTTCCGAGAAGAAGTGCGGCCACATGGGCGGCAAGGTCTTGATCCCGACCGCGGCGCATGAGCGCAATTTGATCGCGGCGCGGCTTGCCGCCGACGTCTGCGGCACGCCCACTTTCGTGCTGGCGCGCACGGATGCGGAGAGCGCCAAGCTCATTACCGCCGATGTCGACGAGCGCGATCGCGAGTTCATCACCGGCGAGCGCACCGCCGAAGGCTTCTTCCGCCTCAAGCCGGGCAGCGGTCTTGCGCATTGCATCAAGCGCGGCATCGCATTTGCGAAATATGCCGACTTGCTGTGGTGGGAAACCTCGACCCCGAACCTCGAAGAGGCAAAGCAATTCGCCGAGGCCGTGCACAAGGTCTATCCCGGCAAGATGCTGGCGTACAACTGCTCGCCGTCGTTCAACTGGGAAGCCAATATCGACAAGGCGACGATTGCAAAATTCCAGCGCGAGATCGGCGCGATGGGCTACAAGTTCCAGTTCGTGACCCTGGCGGGCTTCCACTCGCTCAACCACGGCATGTTCGAACTGGCGCGCGGCTACAAGGCCGAGGGCATGGCGGCTTATTCCCGCCTGCAGCAGGCCGAATTCGCCTCCGAAAAGCACGGCTATTCGGCGACGCGCCACCAGCGCGAAGTCGGCACCGGCTATTTCGATCTGGTGTCCACCACCATCACCGGCGGCACCTCGTCGACAACCGCGCTGCACGACTCGACCGAAGCCGCGCAGTTCAGGTCGCACGGTTCGGAAATCAAGATTCAGGCAGCCGAATAACAGGAGCAGATCATGACCACAGGCAGCAATTTCTGGGTGATTGGCGGCGAGTTCGGTTCGATGAACTTCCACAAGCTCGTGGAAGGCTCGGCCCAGGTGCAGGGTCCGTTCAAGACCCGGAAAGAGGCCGAGGACGCCTGGCGCGTGGTCTCGGAAGAGAACCGCCACAAGGCCGGCGTGCGCTTTTCCATCGTCGAAGAGCCCTCGCGCGTTCCGGCCTGATCGGCCGATAGGTTAGAAGAAGACGTCCAAGGACGATGCGGCCCCATCCGGATTTTCCGGCTGGGGCCGTTTTGTCTTCTGCCTCTCACTTGCGGCACTTTCTTCTCCCGCGCCCCGCCCTTGCGGGGAGAGGCATAGGCGGCCTTTGGCCGCCGTTTATGGAGTTCTTTATGCCAGCGGCGCAATAGAAACGCCCATTCACGGCGCAGATCACTTGGTGGTTGGTGAGATTTACAAAGCCATGCGCGCTGAATGGCAGCGCTGCTGCAAATCCAATAGTTTGGGTACCATCTGATTCGTCGCCTTCGTAAAGGCGATGATCTCTAATGCGGTCAAATTGGAATATCCCCGAGATTTGGACCGATGATCTTCCCGAGCCGGACGCAAGTAGACCTCCTGGCTACCACGATCAGCATGCCAGATAGTATGATGTGCCAGTCGGACGCGGGTATCGTTTAGCTCACGCAGGCGGTTTGACATTCCGTTCCATTCCTTCTTGGCCAGGCTGAGCCGCTTATTGAGTGAAAGCAGGTCGGCAATAATGCCCAGCCAAACGTTGAAGTTGGTTATGGAATAAAACACGACGCCGGCCCTTTGGATGTCGGAGTCGAGTAACTCGGCACCAAGGTGGACAATCCGACCCTCCATGCGCGTCCAATTGGAAATTCCTTGGCCGACTGTTGCATAGAATTCGACTCGTTCCTTGATTTGGTCGGGAGTAGGAGCCTTGCTCATTGGTTGCCGCCCATTAGAATGACCCTCATGGCGAAACAGAAGTCCCAAATCGAGAAGTTTCGGGAAGCGGCCAAAGAGGCCGGGACGGACGAATCCGAAGAGCGGTTCAAAAAACGCTGAAAGACTTGGCCAAATCGCCCCGCGAGGCGAAGGAAACAGGCCAGAACGAACCGAGCGAAACTGACAAGCCGAAGCAGTAAGCGGCTATCCCCCTGACTACCCAAAAGACCGTCCGGAGGCCGCTATGGCTTACGAGGATGACTTGCGTAGGTGGCAAAGAGAGATCGAAGCGTTTTTACCTCCGCAGTCAACATTGTCAGTTCATCGGCGATTACCTCTAGGGCAAGCGCTCCGCGATGCTCTAGCTGTGTTGCTTCTCGCGTTGCCCTACGGCCTGCGATCACTCTTTGGGCGTCGTCTACGGGAAAGGTGGAATTCGCCATGGGACAGTTCGGTTGAAGGGGGGATAAATTCCCTTTTCGGGCCGTTCAGGCTGGATGAGTCGGCTCCTAACCGCAAGCCTTGGTTTGTGAAGTCCACAATCCCCCTTCTTGATAGAAGAACGCCGATGCGAAGTATCGGCTATGGTGAGGGGCTGTCACCCCGTCGGGACTTCGAGTTGTGGTCCGCGCCGTGCCTTGCCCCTCACCCGAAATTCGTTAAAGGAGCGGGGCGGGCTAAGAAACCAAAGGCGTAAGCCATTGGGAATAAACGGCCTTTGCGCGCGGCACGGTTACTGATAGGTTAAGAGGGTCAAAACCCCCTCGAGGACAAAGGCCGCTTTGGGATGTCAGACGCGCAAAACACCGGGAGCAACGCCGTCAGCGATAGCCGCCCCCTCCGCCTGCGCGACGCGCTGCGGCAGGCTCGGATCGAGGCGGCCGACCGCACCGGCGTCGTCGTCGATCTGCGCGATGCCGAGGTGGCGCGGCTCGAAATTCTCAACGAGGCGCTGGATCCGCTGTTCGCGCAAGTTCCTGAGCAGGTCGATCTGTTCGATCGCGGCATCAGCCAGGGCGATACGCCGCGGCTCTGGATCGACGTCGTCGCCCATATCCTGATGGGGCGCGACAAGCGCATCTACCGCTTTGTGCAGGACACCCGCTTCGGCCGCATCGTCATCGCCGAGTCGCATGACGTCGCCGCGATGGTCGACGCCGTCACCGATTATGTCGCCCGCCGCATGATCGAGCGCGAGCATGCGCTGGTCGCGACCCCCGCGCCCGCGCCGGTCGAGATCGAAAAGCCGCGCCGCCGCGGCGGGTTCTGGACGTTTGCGCTCGGCTTCATCCTCGGCGCGCTCGCCCTGTTCGGCCTCGCGCTGTTCGCGGCCCTGCGCAATCTCTAGAGCATGATCCGGAAAAGTGGGTACCGGTTTTCCCTCGCGACAAACGCGGAACGCGTTTGCGCGGAGATCATGCTCAAACAAAAGGATAGAGCGGGATGACGATTCGAAGAAAAGTCATCACGCTCTAGATCACGCGCGTCCGCTGCAATTGCTGAACCCGCAAATCATCGTCGATGCCGCGGACGATCTGCTCGCAGCGCCACGCTTCGCCGTCGCGCTCGATCGAAAACAGATTATACGCGGCCGCCGGATAGCGCCCGTGCTTGAGCGCGGACGCCGAAGGCACGCAGATCGCGGGGATCGAGCCGTTCGGCCCCTCGATCCAGATCGTCGAATGAACGTGGTCATGGCCGTGCAGGACCATTTCCACGCCGTGCTGCTTGAGCAACGCCCGCAGTTTCGACGAATCGGTCAGCCGCTTGGCACGCGCGTTCGAACGCAGCGGGTGATGGATCAGGAGCACGCGAAACGCCTGCTCGCTCCTGAGCTGCTCCAGGATGCGATCGAGTGCGTCGAGTTGCGCGCGGCCGAGCCATCCCGTCGCCATCAATGGCGGCGTCGGCACCGCCGAGGAGACGCTGATCAGCGCCAGCGGGCCGCGCCGGCGCAGATACGGAAATGTGGCGCCGGCCGGGTGCGCATCGTCGCCATCGAGATAATGTCCCAAAACCTCGCCGAAGCGATGCGCCGTGACGCGGACGTACGCATCATGATTGCCCGGGATGATGGTGACGCGGTCCGGCGCGCCGACGCTTTCGAGCCAGGCCCGCGCCGGGGCGAATTCCGCTTCCAGCGCCAGATTGACGAGGTCGCCGGTCACCGCGATGTGGTCCGGGCCTTGCGACTGCATGTCCGACACCAGCGCGTCAAGCACGTCGCGCCGATGATATTTGTGGCGATTGCGCGCCCAGTTGAGGTAGCCGAGCGCGCGCTTGCCCGCGAGATCGCGAAGTTTTGGCCGCGGCATGGGCGAAAGATGCGGATCGGACAAATGCGCCAGCGTGAAGGCCGCCATTACATGCATCCATCAACGTTGCCTGTGGGGGTAAGGCGCTGCACGACCATCTCGTGATACATTGTGAATGCTTCGCCTGTAATGGCAAGCTCGCCGCCGCGAGGCAAGGATCAATCGGCATGTACATGGTTTCGGGATTGTGGCGGCGATGAACCTGCAAGGCGCCAGAAAGCGGTTTGAGCCGGCGCTGCGGCGGGTCTTCCATCTCTATTGGCGCTTTGCCCGCGGAATGACGCTCGGAGTCCGCGCCGTGGTGCTGGACGGGGATAACCGGGTGTTTCTCGTCAAGCACAGCTACGTCTCCGGCTGGTACCTGCCGGGCGGCGGTGTCGAGGTCGGCGAAAGTTCCCGCGAGGCGCTGCAGCGCGAGCTGGTCGAGGAGGGAAGGATCGAGCTTTCGGGCGAGCCGGTGCTGCATGGCCTGTTCTTCAACGACCACGTGTCGCCGCGCGACCACGTCGCGGTTTATATCGTCCGGCAATTCAGGCAGGATCGGCTTCCCGAACCGAACCACGAGATCGTCGACTGCGGATTCTTCGCGACCGATGCGCTGCCGGCGGAGACGACCAGGGGAACACGGTTGCGGATATCGGAAGTGCTGGAAGGCAAGCCGCTTATCACGACGTGGCGTTAGGAAGGTTCGGCGTTAGCAAGGTTCGGCGTTAGGAAGATTCGGCGTTAGCAAGAGATAGCGTTAGGAAGATTCGGCATTAGGAAGACGTCTGTGCTGGTCAATTTCTTCACATCATCGAATGCCTCCCGTGCAAGCAAGATCAAGACGATCAAGATTCTCTGCGGCTTTGTCTGCCTTGTGGTGCTGGCCAGCAATATCCGGGCGATGTCCCGCTGGAACGAAGCCCGCGGCGTTTACGACGACGTCTGCTATTTGCGGCAGGCGCATCTGTTCCAGCGCTTCGGGCTCTCCGGCCTCGACACGAATATCGCCCGCGACGACGATCATTATTTGTCGGCAAAGCTGAAGCAGATCGGTTTCGCGGCCTGGAGCGATCCCACGAACGCGCCCTGCCACACCCCGATGCCGGCGGCGAACAAGATTGTGCTGCAATATCCGCCCGGCACCGGCTTTGTGCTGGCGCTGTTTCCCGAAGGCTTTCAGGTGATCCCGCTTTATGTGCTGGCGACCGTAATCGTGTTCGGTTTTGCCTTGCTCGGAATTTCCTGCGCGCGCTCCGAGATCTCCGTTTTGTCGACCACTGCCTTCGGGGGCCTCGCGATCTATCTGATGATCAACCCGGCCAAGGCGAGCTATTCGGTGGCACCGACCATGGTGGTATGCGCGCTGGCGGGCCTCCTCACCGCAAACCTGTTTCTCGGCAAGCGGCCGCGGCGGCGCCTGCTGCTAGCCGGCATCGTCGGTCTCGTGATTGGCGTTTCCGTCAATTTCCGCTTGCCGAACCTGTTTCTCGCGTCCGGATATTGTGTGTTTTTCCTCGTATCATTCTTGATGTCCCGGAAGGTCGAAACCTTCCTGCAAGGCGCGTTGTTCGGCGCGGCGCTGTTGGCGGGGATGGCGCCGACGCTGCTCGCCAACGCGATCAATGCCGGCAGCCCCTTCGCCACGACTTACGGGGGTGTCGACGTGACGCCGCCCGATTTCAGCCTCAGCGTCATCTGGAGCTACGTCGCGGACATGCAATTCGTGCTGCTCGTGCTTGCCGCTGTGTGGACCGCGTTGATGCTGCGCTGGGATCGCGGCAGCGGCACCAGGCAAATCGCCCTCGTCACGGCCGCAAATCTTGTGGTGAATCTGGCCTTCTTCCTGAGCCATCCGTTGTTCACCCCGTATTATACGATACCGATCGCCATGCTTTCGCTGTGGAGCCTATTGTTTGCGTCACTGCTGCAGTCGGTGGAAGCAGTGGACGGGGGACTTGTCGGGCAGGCGGCGAAAGCTTGATCGTGTTATGGGAGGGTTAGTCGGGCATGGTCGGGCGAACAACTCAGCAATGATACCATCATCGATGCGGATCGCCGTTCTGGTGCCGTGCTTCAACGAGGAAGCCGCGGTCGCGACCGTGGTGGCCGGCTTCCGCAACGCGCTGCCGTCGGCCGAAGTCTTCGTCTACGACAACAATTCCTCCGATCGGACGGCCGCGCTCGCGCGCGAGGCGGGCGCGGAGGTGCGTGGCGAACGCCATCAGGGCAAGGGCCATGTGGTGCGACGGATGTTCGCCGATATCGACGCCGATATCTATGTGCTGGTCGATGGCGATGCGACCTACGATGCCGCCAGCGCGCCGCGCATGATTGAAGCGCTGCTATCGGATCATCTTGATATGGTGGTCGGCCGGCGCGTCGATCACACCGCTGCCGCCTATCGGCCCGGCCACCGCGCCGGCAACCTGATGCTGACCAGCTTTCTCGCTTCGGTGTTCGGCGAGGCGTTCAAGGATATCCTGTCCGGCTATCGCGTGTTCTCGCGGCGCTTTGTCAAATCCTTCCCGGTGCTGTCGGACGGCTTCGAGATCGAAACCGAATTGAGCGTGCACGCGCTCGAGTTGGCGCTGCCGGTCGCCGAGATCGAGACGCCGTATTACGCGCGGCCTGTGGGATCCTTCAGCAAGCTGAATACGTGGCGCGACGGTCTTCGCATTCTCGGTACGATTTTGAAACTTTACCGGTCGGAACGGCCGCTGCGGTTCTTCACCGCGATCGGGGTTTTGCTGGCACTGGTGTCGATCGGCCTCGCGATACCGATCGTCGTCACCTTTCTCGAGGAAGGCATCGTTCCCCGGCTGCCGACCGCGGTGCTGTCGATGGGGCTGATAATTCTCGCGATGCTGTCGGTGTCCTCCGGCCTGGTGCTCGATACGGTGACGCGCGGGCGACGCGAGATGAAGCTGTTGGCCTATTTGTCTCAGGCCCCGGTCGGCAAGACCTGATGTGGTTTGAAATGCGGCCTGACCAGGACGATGGACCGCGCCGCCGCCAGATGCTATCCCGCGCCTGACCATGAGCGAGCTTTCTCTCACCATATTGCCGGAAACCGTGGGCGACGCGCAGCCGATCGAACGGTTGCACGAACGCACCTTCGGGCCCGGCCGCTACGTGCTCAGCGCGTACCGGCTTCGCGAGCATGTCGATCACCTGCTCGAGCTGTCGTTCACTGCCCGGATCGGCACGCTGCTGGTGGGCTCGGTGCGTCAATTGCCGGTTTGCGTCGGCGACACCAAGGCGTTGCTGCTGGGCCCGCTGACGGTCGAACCGCCGTTCCGCGGCCGCGGCGTCGGCCGGGCGCTATTGGATCGGGCGCTGGCGGATGCGAAGGCAAAGGGCCATCGCCTCGTGCTACTGGTCGGCGACGAGGCCTATTACAGCCGCGTCGGCTTCAAGGCCGTTCCCAAGGGGAGGGCGATCATGCCGGGACCGGTCGACTACAGCCGCCTGCTGGTGGCGGAGCTCGTCGACGGCGCGTTCATGGACGTCTCCGGGGCGATCCGGCCGGACTGGAGCATGGCGCGCTAACCAATTTTATCGTCCCTCGCGCAGCCAGGTGGCGGCGAATCCGCCGAGCAGCAGCAACAGCCCGATCAGGCCGGCGAACAGCGGCAGCACTCCGACGCCTTTGACGACGCTGGCATCGCGCATCTTCACGCCCATCCAGCCGTCGCCGTGAAACACGCTGGAGGCGCGCACCGGTACGATGCGCGGCAGCTCGAAGCTCGATCCCTCCACGAGGCGCCTTGCGTCGCCGCCGGTCGCTTGTGCCAGCGGCTTGAGCAAGTCGGTGGTCGAGGTGACTTCCGAAAACTCCTTCGGGTTGGTCGGGCCGACATTGATCAGGGCTTTCAGCGTGCCGTCAGTTGCCTGCCACAGGCCGAGTTCGTTGGCGGGGATCGTCGCAGTCCACAGTCCCGGATCGCCGGCATTCAAGGTCAATTCGCGCGTGGCGCCTGAGGGCGAGGTCACCGTCACCGGCGTGACGCTGTCGGCCATGGTCTGGCGCTCCACCACGAGATCGTGGCCGTGAACCTGCAGCCGCAATGCCTCTTCGTCGAGGTCCGGCTGCTTCATCAGCCAATGCGACATCCGCCGCAACAGATCGAGATGCGGCCCGCCGCCTTCATAGCCGCGCGCCCACAGCCAGATGTGGTCGGACAGCAGCAATGCGACGCGGCCCTCGCCAAACCGCGACAACAGCAATAGCGGCTTGCCGTCGGCGCCGGTCATCACCGGAGGCGTCGTTGCGTTGCGGGTGTCGACGGTGCGGAAGAAACGGCTCCAATGCGGCGGCTCGGTGGCCGAGCCCTCCAGTCCGCGCGTCACCGGATGGCGTTTGCCGGCATCGCTCAAGTGCGCGTAATAGGGTTTTTCGGTGACGCCCACCGGTTCTGCCGGCAGTATCGAATCGAGCGGCGTGCGCCAGATGCTCGTTGATGAGGCATAGTCGGGGCCCGCCGACACCAGAACCGCGCCGCCGGAGCGCACATAGCGCGCGATATTGTCGAAATAGGCGATCGGCAACACGCCCTGGCGGGCGTAGCGGTCGAAGATGATCAACTGGAATTCGTTGATCTTCTGCTGAAACAATTCACGCGTCGGAAACGCGATCAACGACAATTCATTGATCGGCGTGCCGTCCTGCTTTTCCGGCGGACGCAAAATCGTGAAGTGCACGAGATCGACGCTGGGGTCGGACTTCAACAGATTGCGCCAGGTGCGTTCGCCGGAATGCGGCTCGCCGGAGACCAAGAGCACCCGCAACTTGTCGCGGACGCCGTCGATCGCGACCACCGCGCGGTTATTGACCGGCGTCAGTTCGTTCTCCAGCGGCGATGCTTCGATCTCGACGATGTTCGGCCCGGCATGCTTGATGTCGATGTCGACATTGACGGTCTGCCCGCTTTGCACGGTGCGTTCGTTGATGACCTCGCCGTCGCGGCGCACCACCACCCTGGCGTGGTCGCCGCTGACGCCCTGATCGTCCAATCGGTAGGTGATGGTCTGGGTCTGTCCGACGATGCCAAAGCGGGGTGCGGCTGATATCGCGATGCGGCGGTCGCGCTCGTCCTTGCGCCCCGTGATCAGGGCATGCACCGGAGCCTGGAAGCCGAGCGCCGTGGCGTTGGCCGGGATATCGTGCACCCGCCCGTCGGTGATCAGGAACGCGCCGGCGACACGATCGACCGGAACGTCCGACAGCGCCGAGGAAAGCGCGCCGAACAGTTTGGTGCCGTCGGTTTCGCCGTCGGCCTGGCCGGCTTCGACCACCCGCACCTCGAGCCCCGGAATCTTCTTGAGGCTGTCGACCAGCGCCTGCCTGGCCTTCTCGGTTTCGGCTGAGCGCTCGCCGAAATTCTGGCTCGGGCTCTTGTCGATCACGACCGCTGCGACCGACGATAACGGCTCGCGGTCCTCGCGGGTAAACGACGGATTAGCCAGCGCCAGCGCGATCAGCGCCAATGCCGTCACCCGCACCGCCGCGCCGCGGGCGCGGCCAAGCAACAGCAGTCCCGCGATCACGACGATGGCGGCGATCGCGATCCAGAGCACGATCGAGGGGACCAGCGGGGTGAACGCGATGCCGTACTGCATGTCGCGCTCCCTATTGTCCGAGCCGCTCGATGAGCGCCGGCGCGTGCACCTGATCGGCCTTGTAGTTTCCGGTCAGCGTATACATCACGATATTGACGCCGGAGCGGAACGCGAATTCGCGTTGCCGCGGCTCGCCCGGCGTCAGCGGCAGCATCGGCTGGCCGTCGGGGCGGATCGCCCAGGCGCCGGCAAGGTCGTTGGAGGTGATGATGATCGGCGAGACGCCGTCTCCGCCGCGAGCCGGCCGCGACGCATCCTCGTCTTCCTCGCCGCGCGGCAACGCCTCGACCCAGGTCTGCCCGGTGATGAACCGGCCGGGAAAATCGCGCAGCAGGTAGAAGGTCTTGGTCAGCACGTGGTCGCGCGGCACCGGCTCAAGCTCGGGAACGTCGAGCGAGGACAGAATATCGCGCAAGGCCTGCATGCCCGGCGTCTGCGAGGCGCCGCCGTCTCCCGGCGGGGCCTCGATGGCATCGCGGGTATCGAACACCACCGTGCCACCCTGTTTCATGTAGGCGTCGATCCGGTTGATGGCGTCTTGCGGCGGCTTCGGCGCGCCCGGCACCACCGGCCAGTAGATCAGCGGGAAGAAGGCCAATTCGTCATGCGCGGGATCGACGCCGACGGGATCGCCGGCCTCGAGCGCCGTGCGCTGCGCGAGAAACAAGGTCAGTCCGGACATGCCGGCCTTGACGATGGAATCGACGTCGGCATTGCCGGTGACGACGTAGGCCAGCCTTGTTTGCGAGACGGCTTTCATGGCGAAGTCGTCGTCGCTGTCGGCGCGCGTCGGCGAGGGCACGACCAGAACCGCTGAGATCGCGAGCGCCAGCACCATCGCGGCCGACGCCGTGCGCCGCCGCAACAGCCCGGCGATCCCGGCGCCGAGCAACGCCACCACGATGGCGTCGAGCAGGAACAGCGCGAGCGAGCCCGACAGCAGCATGCCGCGCAGGTCGCGCGGTTCGGCGTTGGTGTAGCTCGCGTGCCGCGCACGCAAACTTGCCGTGTCGAGCGGCGCGACGCGATCGGCGGCCGCCAGCGTATTGACCGCGAGCGGACCGTCGGCGGGGCCGTAGAATCCCGGCGGGTGGTCCGGTGTCGCCCGATCGCGGAAGTCTGCCGACATCGGCTTTGCGGTCGAGGGCGGCGGTCCGAATGCGCCGAAACCGTCGAGCGTACGCAGTGGCGCCACCGTCTCGGTGCCGGTTTCGCCGGCGACGCCGGCGCCGGGGTTGGCGGTGTAGCCGGAGAGATCGACGATCCGCCGCAGCATTTCGACGAAGGTGCCGGACATCGGCAAATCAGACCAGCGCATGTCGGCGCTGACATGGAACAGGCTGACCAGGCCCTTGCCGCGGCGCTCGCCCGTCACCAGGGGCGTTCCATCCTCGAGCGAGGCCCAACTCTTGGTCGCCAGCACTGCATCCGGTTCGGCCAGCACCTGCCGGCTGACGGTGATGTCTTTCGGCACCGTTAGACCTGCGAACGGTCCGTCGGCGGAGAACGAGGCCATGTGCTGCGGTTTTTCCCAGGTGAGGCTGCCGCCGAGGGTGCGGCCGCCGCGGCGCAGCTTTACCGGTACCAGATCGTCGTCGGCCTGCGCCAAACGCGGGCCGGCAAAGCGCACCAGCACGCCGCCTTGCTCGATCCAGGCGCTAAGACGTTCGCGAATTTCCGGCGACAGGGTGCCGACATCGGCAAGTACCATCATCGGCAATTTCTGGTCGAGGAACTGCGTGATCACCTGCTGCGGCGCGCCGCGATCGCCCAACCGCACATCGGCGAACGGCGCAAGCGCCCGAGTCAGATAGAAGGTGGGCGCCAACAGCGGCTGCGCGGAATCGCTGGTCGATCCCGAAACGATGCCGATGGCGCGGCGGCGCCAGCGCTTGTCCAGCAACTGTACGGCGCCGGCGGAACGTTCGCCCGCGATTTCAAGGCGGGCGATGTCGTTGCGCAATTCGACCGGAAGATCGAACGCGGCCTCGGTCTCGCGGTCGTTCGGGGCGAACGTATAACGGGCTTCGCCGATCGGCGAGCCCTTCTGGTCGACCGCGCGCACGATTCCCGAGGCGATGCCGCCACCGCTGCGCAGCACCTTCACCGTCATCTTCGCCGCGGCGTTTTCAGCTGCCGCCAGCGCCTGCGGCGCGGGCGTGCCGCCGTCGAAAACCGTCAAGGTGCGATCCCCGATGGTCTTGCTCAGGCCTTCGAGAAACTCCGGTCCGCGTCCGGTATCGACGCCGTCCGACAGCCACGCGATCTCGCAATCGCCCGTTACCTTCAGGAAACGCTCGATCGCGGGCAGGGTCTCGACCCGCTCGACCGAATAGGGTTTTGGCGAAAGCTGGCGGAGCGCCACCCGCGCGGTGCCGCTGGGCATCAGGGTGATGTCACGTGCCGGCTCCGACAGCGGCACCAGAGCGACGCCGCGGCGGTCGTTATCGGCATTGGCGATTAACTCGTCCGCGGCCTTGATCCTGGCGTCCCAGCTCGAGGCCGCGCTCCAGCCGTCGTCGAGCAGGATCACCAGCGGCGCGCGGGAGCCGGCAATCTCGGTTCGCGGATTCCAGATCGGTCCCGCGGCCGCGATAATGACGAGGGCAGCCGCCATCAGGCGGAGTGCGGTCAGCCACCACGGCGCGCGCGAGGGGGTTTCTTCCTTTGGCGCGATGTCGAACAACAGCCGGGTCGGCGGGAATTCGACGCGCCGCGGCCGCGGCGGCATCACCCGCAACACCCACCACAGCACCGGCAGGCTCAACAGGCCCAACAGCAGGATCGGTTCGGCGAAAGAGAGCGGGAGGCCTGCGATCATGCGCTTCGCCCCACTTTGACGGTCGCGGAGCGTGCGCTGCCCTTGGCCACCATCATGCCCGAGTGCAGGAACAGCAACAGTTCAGCCGCCGAGCGGCTGGTGGTGTGGCTTGAGAACAGCCAGTCGAGCTTGTTGGTCTCGGCGCGGATCTGGTCGCGGTGCAGCGCCACGCGTGCGACGTAGTCGCCGACCCATCTTTCCGCGCGGCCCGCGGTGATGACCCCGCCGCCTTCCGGCTCGACGAACTCGATGCGGCCGGAATAGGGGAATGTCTCTTCAGCGGGATCGACGATCTGGACCAGCGTGCCGTGGGCACCGGACGCCGACAGTCCGGCGAGCATGGTCCTGATGTCAGCGATCGGCGACCAGAAATCCGACAACACCACGATCTCGGCCAGCGCCGAGGGTACGAACGACGGCGGCAGGCTCAGACGGGCGGCATCGTCATGCAGCATCGCCTGCGCCATCTTGTCGATCACGCTGCGGCTCGCGGTCGGGGTCATCAGTCCGGGGATGCCGACGCGCTCGCCGCCGGCGACCAGAAGTTCGGCCAGCGCAAAGGTCACGATCAATGCGCGTTCCAGCTTGCTGTCACGCGATTGTTTCGAGGCGAACGCCATCGACGGCGAACGGTCCGGCCACAGCCATACGGTATGCGCGGCCTCCCATTCCTGCTCGCGGACATAGAGATGATCGTCGCGCGCCGAGCGCCGCCAGTCGACGCTTTGCGAGGGTTCGCCGGAAACAAAGCGGCGGTATTGCCAGAAACTTTCGCCGGCGCCCGCACGCCGCCGTCCATGCAGGCCATGTATGACATTGGCGGCGATGCGACGGGCTTCAAGCACGAGACGCGGCAGGGTCGCGGCGAGCGTTCGGCTTTCGCCATCGGCACGTCGGATTGCTGTGATCTCCTTGCTGAAGTCCTTCTTCTCTGCGGCCATCAACCGATCCGCGTCTTCAATTGCCTGATCACGTCGGGAATGGTGCGGCCTTCGGCGCGCGCTGAGAACGTCAGCGCCATGCGGTGTTTGAGCACGGGTTCGGCAAGGTCGAGCACGTCGTCGATCGAAGGCGCCAGACGGCCGTCGAGCAAGGCGCGGGCGCGAACCGCGAGCATCAGCGATTGGCTGGCGCGGGGACCCGGTCCCCAGGCAATCAGCTTGCCGGCTTCGCCGCCTTCAGGTCCGGGACGCGCCGAGCGCACCAGCGAGAGGATCGCTTCGACGACGGAATCTCCGACCGGCAGCCGCCGCACCAGGCGTTGCGCCGTGATCAGAATCTCGGCGTTCATCGCGGCCTTGGCCAGCGTCTCGTCGGCGCCGGTGGTCTCAAACAGGATGCGCCGCTCGGCGTCGCGATCGGGATAGTCGACGTCGATCTCCATCAGGAAGCGGTCGAGCTGCGCTTCCGGCAGCGGGTAGGTGCCTTCCTGCTCCAATGGATTCTGCGTCGCCAGCACGTGAAACGGTTTCGGCAAATCGTGGCGCGCGCCCGCTACCGTGATGTGCTGTTCCTGCATCGCCTGCAGCAGCGCCGACTGGGTGCGGGGACTGGCGCGGTTGATTTCGTCGGCCATCAGGAGCTGGGCGAACACCGGACCGGAGATGAAGCGGAACGACCGCTTTCCGGTATTGCTCTCGTCCAGCACCTCGGCGCCGAGAATATCCGACGGCATCAGGTCCGGCGTGAACTGGATGCGCTTGGCATCGAGCCCGAGCGTGATGCCCAGGGTTTCGACCAGCTTGGTCTTCGCAAGGCCCGGCACGCCGATCAGAAGCGCATGACCGCCCGAGAGGATTGTCACCAGGGTATTTTCAACCACCCGGTCCTGGCCGAAGATGACGGTAGATATCGCATCCTTTGCCGCGCGGATTTGTCCGGCGACCTGTTCAGCGGAACGGACGATCACGTCCTCGAGTTTTTCGACACTATCTGCGCCAGCCATCTCTTCTCCTTAGCCCCGGTTAGCCTTAACTTTTGCAGTCCAGTTCTTGCTGTCCAGCTCTCACAGCTCAATCCTCGTCCGAAACGCCGCCGATCGCGTCGTCATGCCATCAACCCCATGCTAAACTTATGCGAACGCGATGTATTCGTTGAATTAAACTATCCCCACATTATCGGCATTTCGGGGTATTAACGGCATCACGATGTGGCGACTTGGTCCGTGATTCTACGGTTGGAACTCGTCAAGGACACACATCGCAAAAAATACGTGCACCAATCGTGCCAAATCGACGCGGTAAGACTCAGGGCAAACCATGGCGAAGCAAGGGCAGACCACGAATCAGGGGCTCGAAGGGCTGACGGCTGCCGCCAAGGAGGCTGCCAAGGACGCGAACACCAATGAAACCGGTAAAGCCCTGCCTCCGGTGCATCTGTGGAATCCGCCGTTCTGCGGCGATCTCGATATGCGGATCGCCGGCGATGGAACATGGTTCTACATGGGAACGCCGATCGGGCGTCCGGCTTTGGTGCGGCTGTTTTCGACCATCCTCAAGCGCGAGGACGGCAAGCACTTTCTCGTGACGCCGGTGGAGAAGGTCGGCATCCGCGTCGACGATGCGCCGTTTCTCGCCGTCGAGATGCTGAGGGAAGGCGACAAAAGCGGGCGGCTGCTGCGCTTCCGGACCAATGTCGACGACTGGGTCGATTGCAATTCGTCGCATCGGCTGCGCTTCAAGGCCGCCGCCGACGGTGGGCTGACGCCCTATCTTCATGTTCGCGCCGATCTGTGGGCCAAGGTCACCCGCGCGCTCTACTACGATCTGGTTGACATGGGCGAGGAGCGAGTGGTCGATGGCAGGCCAATGTTCGGGATAGCATCGGGTGGCGAATTTTTCGCGATGGCGGATGCGGAAGAGGTGAGGGCCGCGCTTTGAACGAGCCGATGCTGAAGACGGGTCCGGCTGCGATCAGCTCGGCGGAGTTTTTCGATCGGGCCCGCGCGCGGCTGCGTTTCGACGTGCCGCCGGGCCTCAACGATCCCGCCATCATTCCCAAGAGCGGCGATCAGGGCACCGACCGCATGCTGGAGATCGTGGCGCGCGAGCAGCCGGTTCGCCCGGCGGCGGTGTTGATCCCGGTGGTGGAGCATCCGGAGCCGACCGTGCTGCTGACGCAGCGCTCGGCCCATCTCAACGATCACGCCGGGCAGATTTCCTTTCCCGGCGGCAAGATCGATGCGACCGATGCGTCCCCGCTCGATGCGGCGCTGCGCGAAGCCGAGGAGGAGATCGGGCTCGGCCGCGAATTCATCGATCCGATCGGATATCTCGATCTCTACGCGACCGGTTTCGGGTTTCGCATCCTGCCGACGGTGGCGCGGGTCAGGCCGGGCTTCAACTTGCGCATCAACGACGGCGAAGTCGACGACGCCTTCGAGGTGCCGCTGGCGTTTTTGATGAATCCTGCGAACCATCAAATCCACAGCAAGGAATTCCGCGGCATGGAGCGCTTCTATTACGCGATGCCGTTCGCGGAACGTTATATCTGGGGCGCCACCGCGGGGATTTTGCGCGTGCTGTACGAGCGGATCTATCTGCCATGATCCGTCCCGCCTTCACGGAGATCGGAATATTCCTGATCCCGTTCGTGGTCTATGCGCTCTTCCTGTTCGCGACACGCTCCGGACTTTTGCTGCAGACCTCATGGCCGGTGCCCGTCATCGCCCGCCTGGCGCTCGGCTCGCTAATGCTGGTGGTGATCAGCTTCATCCTGCTCGCGCGGTTTTCCGGCGGAGCGCCGGATTCGACCTATGTCCCGGCGCATATCGAGAACGGCAAGCTCGTTCCGGGAGTTGAAAAATGAGCCAGCAGCGCGTGCTCGGCGACGCGCCCTGGCTCACCTCCGGCCCGGCCGCCCGCGTGCTCGGACTCCTGAACCGCGATGGCGAGGAAGCGCGCGTGGTGGGCGGGGCGGTCCGCAATGCGCTGCTCAAAATTCCGCTCGGCGATATCGACATCGCGACCACGGCGCTGCCCGATGAAGTCGTCCGCCGCGCCAGGGCGGCCGGCATCAAGAGCGTGCCGACCGGGATCGACCACGGCACCGTGACGCTGGTGGTCGAGGCGCACCCCTTCGAGGTCACGACCTTGCGCGAGGACACCGAGACCTTCGGCCGCAAGGCCAAGGTCGCGTTCGGCCGCGACTGGGCCACGGACGCCAGCCGGCGCGACTTCACCATCAACGGCCTGTCGGTCGACGCCGACGGCGTGGTGCACGATCACGTCGGCGGATTGGAGGATATCGCTGCAAGACGCGTGCGCTTCATCGGCGATCCAAATCATCGGATCACCGAGGACTACCTGCGCATCCTCAGGTTCTTCCGCATTCATGCCGCCTATGGCGCGGGCGAGCCCGATCGCGCCGGTTACCTCGCCTGCATTGCCGGGCGCGCGGGCCTTGCGAGCCTGTCCGCCGAACGCCTGCGCATGGAGATGCTGAAGCTGATGGTCGCCGACGGTGCGGCCGGCGCCGTTCTCGCGATGGCCGATGGGGGGCTGCTGCTGTCGATCCTGGGCGGCGTCGCCTATACCGGGCCGTTCGCGGCGATGATCGCGGCGGAGCGCATGCTCGGACTGAAACCGGACGCGGTGCGGCGGCTTGGCGCGCTCGCGGTTGCCGTCACCGAGGACGCAAGGCGCGTGGCGACGCGGCTGCGGCTTTCCAATGCCGAAACCAAGGCGCTCGATTCCATGGGCCATCGCTGGTGGCGGCTTGCCGGCATGGACGAGGCCCGCGCGCGGCGACTGATCTATCGGCTCGGCGCCGAGCGCTACCGCGACCGGCTGCTGCTGGCCTGGGCGCGGGCGGGCGGCACCGCCGGTACGGCGCGCTGGCGCGAGCTCGCCACACTGCCGGAGCGCTGGAGCGCGCCGAAATTTCCGCTCAAGGCAGCCGATTTCATCGCCCGCGGAATTGCCGAGGGAGCCGCGCTCGGCCATGTGCTGACGCTCGCCGAGGACGCCTGGCTTGCGGCCAGTTTCCCGCTGGATGACGCCGCGCTGAAAACCATCGCCGATCAGACCGTCACCCGTTTCAGGCGCGATCACCGGCTGTGAGCATCCTTTCCGGCTTTGCGGATATCTCGCTGTTGCAACTCCTGCTGGTTGCCGGGGTCGCGCTGTTTGCCGCCGTGATCGGCGGCCTCGCCGGCTACGGCACCGGTGCGCTGATGCCGCTGGTGCTGGTACCCATGGTCGCCGCCGAGCCGGTGGTGCCGATCATCGCCATCTCCGCGATCTTCACCAATCTAAGCCGCACCGCCGCCTATCTGCGTTATGCCGATCGCCGCCGCGCGCTGATCGTGATCCTGGCCTCGGCGTTCACGACCGCGCTCGGCGCCTACGGCTATACGCAGCTCACCAACGCCGGCGCGGCGCTGGTGATCGGCGCGATGCTGATATCGAGCGTGCCGCTGCGCCGCCTGCTGCGGCGGCACAAGGTCAGGATCGGCGACACGGGATTAGCCGCCGGCGCGATCGGCTACGGCATCGTGGTCGGCGGCACGTCGGGCTCCGGCGTGATCCTGTTGTCGCTGTTGATGGCGGCGGGTCTGGAAGGTGCTGCCGTGATCGCGACCGACGCGGTGATCTCGGTCGTCACCTCCGTGATCAAAATCTCGGTGTTTGGATTGGCCGGCGCCGTCACTGCGCGGGTGCTCGCGCTCGCACTCTTGATAGGCGCGGTGGCGCTGCCCGGGACATTTCTCGCCAAAACCTTCGTCGAGCGCATGCCGGTGCATATTCATACCGCGATCCTCGACATCGCTGTGATCGTGGGCGGGGTAGTGATGATTTCGGCCGCGCTGCGGCAGTTGATTTGACGGCACTGCGCGATCAGCCGGAACGGATCGGCGCCGTCCTGATCGGCGTGCAGTATCTGGAGAACAGGCCGACGATCGGGGTGATGAAGGGGATGTGGCAGGCGAAACTGACCGGGCGGTATTTCACCCGAATTTTCTCCATCTGGAACATCGCAAGACCCATGAATGCATTGAGCCGGGTCACCTGATTGCCGAGCTCGCTTATGGTCTGCTCCCGCTCGGCCAGAAATTTCGCCTTTGTGGGCGCGCTGAGGTCGCTTTGCGAGGCCCAATCCCGCGCCGCAAAGATCCGCGCATGCAGGGCCTCGAAACAATAATGCATGGTCAGCACCTGGTGTTTCGTGCTGTACCAGTGGATCGTGATGGCGGGTTTGCCAGGTACGATCTTGCCGTTCTCCCTGGCGCAGAGGTTGATATACGATTTGTCGGGATCGTGATTGCCCTGATCCTCGTCGACAAGGCAGGGGGGCTGTGTTGCCTTGTCCGCAGGGCTTTTTCCGTCCGCGCCGCTTCCGGTGTCGAATTGCGGAAGGTTGGCGGCATCGTCGCAATCGAAGTTATAGGCTCCGAGCAACGATTGCGTCAGGGGGTCGGTGGTCGGCGTGCGTGCTTCCGCCGGATCGCGCGCGAAATCGCTGGCCCAATCGATATAGATTTCCGCCTTGCGCGCGAGCAGGTCGCTGTTCTGACGCAACAGGTTGCGGGCCTTTTCATAGTCCGGGAAAATCAGCCGGGCGTCCTTGGTGACAAGGGCTGAATCCTTGCCGTCGGCATTTTCATCGAGCGCCGCCGAATAATCGAAAAAAAGAATTTGCTGCAGCGTCTGCGATTCCGAGAACGCATCGGCGATTTCGGTGAAGGTCGAGGTCGCCGCGGTCATGTCGTCCTTGGCCTGGGCGCTGACCTTGTCCTGGTAGGCGTTGAGATATTGAAAATAGCCGACCAACAGGCTGCCCACGAGCGTGATGACGGGCAGCCCCTTGGCATAGGACAAGACGCTGTTGGTGGTGCGGAAAAACCGGCCGAGCCCGGCCCACCAGCCCTTGGCTTCCGAAGGCTTGGCTTCCGAAGGCTTGGCTTCCGAAGGCTTGGTTTCCGAAGATTTGGTTTCCGAAGATTTGGTTTCCGAAGAGTTGGTTTCCGAAGTTGTGGCGTCCAAAGCATCGGCTTCCGACGCGCCGTTGCGGTTCTGCGGCGGTTCCTGCGTGCCATCCTCGGCCATGGACGGGCCCCCGATGTTCGGATCGGAAACGGTACCACAGATTGCAGTCTACGGCCACTTCACTTCCGGTGGCATTGAGGACAGGATTGAATCAACATTGCCGCCCGTCTTCAGCCCGAAGATGGTGCCGCGGTCATAGAGCAGATTGAATTCGACATAGCGTCCGCGGCGGATCAACTGCTCCTCGCGGTCCTCAGTGTTCCACGGGGTGGCAAAATTGCGCCGCACCAGCTCGGGATAGATTTTCAGGAATGTGCGGCCGACTTGCTGGGTGAAGGCGAGATCGGCGTCCCAATCGCCTGAATCGTGCCAGTCGTAGAAAATGCCGCCGATGCCGCGGGCTTCCTTCCGGTGCGGCAAATAGAAATATTCGTCGCACCATTTCTTGTATTTGTCATAGTCGGCAACGCCGTTGTGGCCGCCGCAAGCCGCCTTCATCGCCGCATGAAAGGCAACCGTGTCGGGGTCTTGCTGGGTCCGCCGCCGGTCCAGCACCGGCGTCAGATCGGCGCCGCCGCCGAACCAGGCCTTGGTGGTGACGACGAAGCGGGTGTTCATATGCACCGCCGGCACGTTCGGATTGCGCAGATGCGCGATCAGCGAAATACCCGAGGCCCAGAAGGCCGGATCCTCGGCGGCGCCCGGAATCTGCGCGCGGAATTCGGGTCCGAATTCACCGTGCACGGTCGAGCAATGCACGCCGACCTTCTCGAACAGCCGTCCGCGCATCACGCTCATCACGCCGCCGCCGCCGGGCTGGCCGGTATGGTCGGTGCGGTTCCAGGGCGTGCGTACGAAGCGCGCGGCATCGCCCGGATAGAGCGCTGCCGGCGCGTCGTCCTCGAGCTTCTCGAAGGCTGCGCAAATGTCGTCGCGCAAGCGCTCGAACCAGCTCCGCGCCCGCGTCTTGCGATCTTCGATGACGGACATGTCCATCTGCGTGCCACCCTGAGTTTTTACCCCTGCGGGCCGTAATAGGTGCAGCTTTCGTCGCAGCTGTCGCGGTGAATGCTCACCCACGCGATCGGCCCGGCGTGCTGGACCCGCTCCCACACGAAGCGCGAAAGGTTCTCCAGCGTCGGCGGTCCAAGCGCCTCGACCTTGTTGAGCAGCTTGTGGTCGAGCATTTTCTGCACCTCCGCCATACTACGCTGCAGCAGGCCCAAATCCAGCACCATCCCGGTCGCGGGATCGGGCGCGCCGCGCACCGTGACCTCGGCGCGGAAGGAGTGGCCGTGGATTTCCTCGCTTGCCGCACCCAAGGTCGTTCCCGGCAGCGCATGGGCTGCCTCGAACCGGAACGATTTTGTCAGTTCCCACATCTTAAATCCAAGCTCTATCTGATGCCGATTGTCTTGTGCGTCTGCAGGCTGAGCCGCCATTGCGGATGGCGCAGGCAATAATCGACCGCGCGCGCGGTGTTTTCGACGATGTCCGGCCCGTCCATCGGCTGCAGCGAGAACCGTTCGAAATCGAGATCGACAAAGACCTCCGGCGCTGCATCGGCCTGCGGGTAGATCAGCTTGAGCTCATGGCCGCGCCGGACCACGAGGTCCGCGCCCGCCTTCGGGCTGACGCAAATCCAGTCCACGCCGTCGGGCGGGTCGATCGTGCCATTGGTCTCGACGCCGATCGAAAAGCCGTGCGCATGCAGCGCGTCGATCAGCGCGTTATCGACCTGCAGCAACGGTTCGCCGCCGGTGAGGACCGCGTAGCGGTTTGCCTCGGCTCCCACCCATTGTGCGGCGACGGTGTCTGCGAGTTCCGTGGCCGAGGCATAGCGGCCGCCGAGCGTTCCGTCGGTTCCGACAAAATCGGTGTCGCAAAATTTGCAGGTCGCGCTGCCGCGGTCCTGCTCGCGGCCGCTCCAGAGATTGCAGCCTGCGAACCGGCAAAAAACCGCCGCGCGGCCGGCATGGGCGCCTTCACCCTGCAAGGTTAGAAAGATTTCCTTGACCGCGTAACTCAAAGCCAACGTCTCCTGAAATCAAATTGCAGAACCGGTCTGCCTTAGCGCTTCACCTAACGCCATGGCCGCTGCCATCGCGACATTGAGCGAGCGCAAGCCCGGCTTGATCGGGATCACCAGCCGCGCGTCGGCCGCGGCGACAACGTCGTCGGGGACGCCTGCGGTTTCGCGCCCGAACAGCAGGATGTCGGCCGCGCTGTAGCCGTAGTCAAGATAGGAGCTGACACCCTTTGTCGTGAACAGGACAGCCGGTAACCTCCATCACTGCGCCAGTGCTCGAATTTTGACCAGGAGTCGTGGCGCGTGATCGTCACCTGATCGAGATAATCCATGCCCGAGCGGCGGAAATGCCGGTCGGACACCGGAAAGCCCGCGGGCTCGATGATATGGGCCGCGACGTCGAGGCACGCGCAGAGACGCAGGATCGTCCCGGTATTCTGGGGAATGTCGGGCTGGAAAAGCGCAATCTGCATACCGTGATCGCCTTGTCATATCCCTCGGAGGGCGCCCATGAAATATCTGAATAATTCATAGCTCGCGGCGGAATGAGTGCATTGCACGCTGGGCAGCCGATAGCGGGCTTGCGCTCGTCCGGCAAGGGTGCCAATAGAACGATTCTGGACTGCTGTTCCGCCGGATTGGGGGAGGAAAAGCGGTCCTTCTGCCGCCGCGGGGGTCGCGGGCGCCGGCAGCCTCCCTTGCTTCGTTCGTGCGTTGCCTGGGGCGGTTCCACCGGCTGCAGCTTGGAAAGGGTTTGGAATCGTGACGACAGCGTCTTCGGCGGATCATCCGACTCGCCGTGATTTCCTCTTTGTTGCAACGGGATGCGCCGCCGCGGTCGGCGGAGTGGCCTCGCTCTGGCCGTTCGTTTCCCAGATGAATCCGGACGCATCGACGATTGCGGCCGGCGCGCCGATCGAAGTCGACCTGACGCCGATCGCCTCGGGGCAGGACATCAAGGTGTTCTGGCGCGGAAAACCGATTTACATCATGAACCGCACCAAGAAGCAGATCGACGAGGCCCGCCAGGTGCCGGTCGCAAGTCTTCCCGATCCCGCAAGCGATCAGTCCCGGGTCAAGGAAGGCCATGACCAGTGGCTGGTCGTGATCGGCATCTGTACCCATCTCGGCTGCATCCCGATTGCCCACGAGGGCAATTACGACGGCTTCTTCTGCCCCTGCCACGGCTCGCAATACGACTCCTCCGGTCGTATTCGCCAGGGACCCGCACCCGCCAATCTGGCGGTGCCGCCCTATCAATTCGTTTCCGATAGCAAAATCCAGATTGGCTAAGTCTCGGATCTGATATCCGAGGCCTCGAGCCCGTCGCATCGTCTTACTTCCCCAGGGATCGCATCATGAGCGGACCATCCGACTACCAGCCGACCAATCCCGCCTTGAAATGGATTGAACGCCGCCTCCCGATCTTAGGATTGATGCACTCCTCGTTCGTGGCCTATCCGACGCCGCGAAACCTGAACTACTGGTGGACCTTCGGCGCCATCCTGTCCCTCATGCTCGGGATCCAGATCCTCACCGGCGTGATCCTGGCGATGCACTACACGCCGGAGGCCACCATGGCCTTCCATTCCGTCGAAGGCATCGTGCGCGACGTGAACTATGGCTGGCTGTTGCGCAACATGCATGCCGCCGGCGCGTCGATGTTCTTTCTCGCCGTCTACATTCACATGCTGCGCGGGCTGTATTACGGCTCCTACAAGGAGCCGCGCGAGATCCTGTGGATCCTCGGCGTCATCATCTACCTCTTGATGATGGCGACCGGCTTCATGGGCTACGTGCTGCCGTGGGGCCAGATGAGCTTCTGGGGCGCCACCGTCATCACCAATCTGTTCTCGGCTATTCCCTATTTCGGCGAGAGCATCGTCACGCTGCTATGGGGCGGCTATTCGGTCGGCAACCCGACTTTGAACCGCTTCTTCTCGCTGCACTATCTGCTGCCGTTCGTGATCGCCGGCGTCGTGGTGCTGCACATCTGGGCGCTGCATGTCGCGGGTCAGAACAATCCGGCCGGCGTCGAGGCGAAGACGGAAAAGGACACCGTGGCGTTCACGCCTTACGCCACCATCAAGGATCTGTTCGGCGTCTCCTGCTTCCTGATCTTCTTCGCCTGGTTCATCTTCTACATGCCGAATTATCTCGGCGACGCCGACAACTACATTCCCGCCAATCCCGGGGTGACGCCCGCGCATATCGTGCCGGAATGGTATTATCTGCCGTTCTACGCAATCCTGCGCTCGATCCCGAACAAGCTCGCGGGCGTGATCGCGATGTTCTCGGCGATCATCGTGCTGGCGTTCCTGCCATGGCTCGATACCGCGAAGACCAGATCGTCGAAGTACCGTCCGTTGGCCAAGCAGTTCTTCTGGATCTTCGTCATCGTCGCCGTGCTGCTCGGCTATCTCGGCGCGCAGCCGCCGGAAGGCATCTACGTGATCGCGGGCCGGGTCCTGACCTTCTGCTACTTCGCCTATTTCCTGGTGGTGTTGCCGCTGTTGAGCCGGGTTGAAACGCCGCGGCCGGTGCCCAATTCGATTGCCGACGACGTGCTGGCGAAAAGCCGCAAGGCGATGGTGTCGACCGTGATCGCGCTTGCGGTTGCGGGTACACTGTTTGCCGGCAGCGTGCAGAACGCCCGCGCCGAGGAAGACACCGTGCCGCCCTCGCAGAATTGGTCGTTCGCAGGCCCGTTCGGCAAGTTCGATCGCGGTGCGCTGCAGCGCGGGTTGAAGGTCTACAAGGAAGTCTGCTCCGCCTGCCACTCGCTGAATTATATCGCGTTCCGCAATATCGCCGATCCCGGCGGTCCCGGATATTCGGTAGCGCAAGCCGCGGCGCTGGCGGCCGAATACAAGATCAAGGACGGCCCGAACGATCAGGGCGAAATGTTCGAGCGGCCCGGCCGGCCCGCCGACTACTTCCCCGCGCCGTTCCCCAACGAACAGGCGGCGCGCGCGGCCAATGGCGGCGGATTGCCGCCCGACCTGTCGCTGATCACCAAGGCCCGTTCCTACGAGCGCGGCTTCCCGAAATTCATCTTCGACTTTTTCACCCAGTTCCAGGAGCAGGGCCCGAACTACGTCAGCGCCATCCTGCAGGGCTTTGAAAAGGATCCGCCGGCCGGCGTCACGCTGCCCGAGGGTTCCTACTACAACAAATATTTCCCCGGCCACGCCATCAAGATGCCGCCGCCGCTCAGCGACGGCCAGGTGACATTTGACGACGGCTCGCCGGCCACCGTCGCGCAATACGCGCACGACGTCACCACGTTCCTGATGTGGGCCGCCGAGCCGCATATGGAGGAACGCAAGCGCCTCGGCCTGGAAGTGTTCGTATTCCTGATCATCTTCGCGGGACTGATGTATTTCACCAAGAAGAAGGTCTGGGCCGACGCGCATTGAGCCGGGCACAGCGTTGACGCAAATTTGAAGAGGCCCCTGCGGGGGCTTTTTTGTTGGATTGCATCCGGACCCCACAGCGGCCAAAATGCCCGCCAATCGGCCCCTGACAAAAATCATCGGAGCAACCTCATGGGTACCAGCATCTCGTTCAAGCGCCCGGACGGCAAGGACGCCGGCGGCTATCTCGTCAACGCCGAGCGCGGCAACGCGCCGGGCGTGGTCGTGATCCAGGAATGGTGGGGGCTTTCCGAGCAGATCAAGGGGCTGTGCGACCGTTTCGCACTGGCCGGTTTTGATGCGCTGGCGCCCGATCTCTACAACGGCAAGGTGGTGCCGTATCACGACACCGACGCCGCCGGCAAAGAGATGAACTCGCTGAATTTCATCGACGCCACCACGCAGACCGTGCGCGGCGCCGTGCAATATCTTGGCCGCAACGGCGCCAAGGTCGGCCTGACCGGCTTCTGCCTCGGCGGCGCAGTGACCATCATCGGCGCCGCCAAAATTCCCGAGCTGACCGCGGGCGTGGTGTTTTATGGCATTCCACCGGAGCAGGCGGCCAAGCCCGCGGACATCCGGATTCCGCTGCAGGCCCATTTCGCCAACAAGGACGACTGGTGCACGCCGGAATTGGTCAATAATTTCGAGCAGGCGATGAAGGCCGCCGGAAAATCGCTCGAGCTTTTTCGCTATGACGCCGAGCACGCCTTCGTCAACGAGCAGCGGCAATCGGTGCATGACCGCAAGGCGGCCGAACTCGCATGGGACCGCGCGACCGGATTTTTCAAGAAGCATCTGGGGTAAGCTGCTCGCTCCGTCGTCGTCCCGGCGAACGCCGGCGTTCGCCGGGACGACGCGTGTTGTCAGCTTTGGCCGCTCACTCCATCCCACCACGGGCATGTGCCCGGCATCAGTCTGTAGTTCCCATCCATCACCTGGACCGGCGCGCGCAAGCCTGAAGCCGCGGCGCGCATGCGCATCTCGCGGGCGACTTCGCGGTCTTTCTCCGGCAGCCAGACGCGCTCATGGCCCCACAGGCTCGGGCCGTCCTGCATTTCGAACGGTTGCCAGCTCGCGGGATCGATCTCGCGGCCGCCCCAGCCGCATTCGACCATGAACGACGACGGGGTTTTGGCGTAGAACGACGTCATGAGATCGTTGGTGTGACGGCCGAGCGAGACGTTGACGCGTTCCTGGCTCAACGCGACATCGTAGGATTGGCCGACATCGTCGAGCGAAAACAGTTCCACCATCAGATGATGCATGCCGTTGCGCCCGGTCTCGATCAGCGCGAGCGAGTGATGCCGCCCGTTGATATGAAAGAAATAGGCGCGAAACGGCTTTTGCATGTAGTCGGAGAGGCGGAAGCCGAGCAGATCGACATAGAACGGCATCGCCGCGTCGATGTTCTCGACCGTCAGCACGGCGTGGCCGAGCCCGAGCGGGCCGGTGCGGAAGCCGGAGATCGAGCGGCCGGGAGAGAACGGCGTATCGTCGATCTCGGCGCCATAAAACGCCTCCAGCCGATTGCCGGCGGGATCGCTGAACGAGATCAGCGCGCGCACGCGTCGTGTATCTGCCAGGGTCTGCGGCTCGGCGATCACGTCGACCTCGGCGCTTTCCAGCCGGGCTGCGAGCACGTCGAGTGCGGTGGCGTCCGCCACCTCCCAGCCGAAGAAGCGCGTCCCCTCCGGTAGTACACGGTCGATCACGATGCGTTGTTTGCGGTCGTCCATCCGGAAGGCCAGCAGCGACGGGCTGCGCTCGACCGCCTGGAGGCCGACCAGGCCGGTGCCGAATTGCCGCCAGTCGTCGAGCGCGGCCGAGCCGAACCCGGCATATCCCAGAGCCTGCAGCATGGCGCGTCTCCCGATTTCTGTTGTTCTTGGCTAAATCCTACGCATATTTTCGTCCCGTCAAACCCAAAAGTTGGGCCCGGGGCGGTAATCCGGGCCTGCCGATCATCCCTTGACCTGACGGCCAAGCCATGGTGTCTACCCCGCCATGAGCACCGTCGTCCGCCCAGCCCAACTCTGGTGGCGCACCTCCTAAGAGGTGGCCGGTGCGATTTCATTTTCCCCAATCGTTCGAGGCCGTCATCGCAGTGCGACGGCCGTTTCGTTTGTCCTGTGTGGCGTTCCCTCGGCAAGTTTCGTAAGAGGATCACATGAACAGGACGGCCTTTTCACTCCCGGCGCGATACGAATACCGCACCCATGGCGGGCTTTTGGTCACCCGCTCGGTCGAGCAGTTCGCCGGCGGCGCCAGCAGGCTCGACGACCTCATCGACCTGCTCGACCGTCGCCGCGGCGTGGTGCTGTCGTCGGGCACCACGGTGCCGGGCCGCTATGAAAGTTTTGATCTCGGCTTCTCCGATCCGCCGCTGCAGCTCGAGACCGCCGGATCGATTTTTTCGCTGCAAGCGCTCAATGCGCGTGGCGAAGTGCTGATCGCCTTCCTTGGTGATGCTCTGCGCGAGCCCTGCGTCGTCGTAACCGAGAAAACCGCCTCCCGCCTCACCGGCCATATCGTGCGTGGCGCAGCGCCGGTCGACGAGGAGCAACGCACCCGCCGCGCCAGCGTGATGTCGCTGGTGCGCGACCTCGTGGCCGCGCTCGGCGCCAATGACGATCCGTTGCTCGGCCTGTTCGGCGCCTTCGCCTATGATCTGGTGTTCCAGATCGAGGACCTGGTGCAAAAGCGCGCGCGCGAAAAGGACCAGCGCGACATCGTGCTCTACGTACCGGACCGGCTGTTGGCCTATGACCGTGCCACCGGCCGCGGCGTGGTCTTGAGCTATGATTTTGCCTGGAACGGCAAATCCACCGAAGGCCTGCCGCGCGAGACCTCCGAAAGCATCTACGCCAAGACGCCGCGGCAGGGATTTGCCGATCACGCGCCCGTTGAATATCAGGCAACCGTTGAGACCGCGCGCGCGGCATTCGCGCGCGGCGATTTGTTCGAGGCGGTGCCTGGGCAATTATTCGCCGAGCCCTGCGAGCGCTCGCCGGCCGAAGTGTTCCAGCGATTATGCCGGATCAATCCGTCGCCCTATGGCGCGCTGATGAATCTCGGTGACGGCGAGTTCCTCGTGTCGGCCTCGCCCGAGATGTTCGTCCGCTCCGACGGCAGGAGGGTGGAAACCTGTCCGATCTCGGGCACCATTGCCCGTGGCGTCGATGCGATCGGCGACGCCGAGCAGATCCGGCAATTGTTGAATTCGCAGAAAGACGAATTCGAACTCAACATGTGCACCGACGTCGACCGCAACGACAAGGCGCGGGTCTGCGTGCCGGGAACGATCAAGGTGCTGGCGCGGCGTCAGATCGAGACGTATTCAAAATTGTTCCACACCGTCGATCACGTCGAAGGCATGCTGCGGCCGGGGTTCGACGCGCTCGATGCCTTCCTCACCCATGCCTGGGCGGTGACGGTGACCGGCGCGCCGAAATTGTGGGCGATGCAGTTCGTCGAGGACAATGAGCGTTCGTCGCGGCGCTGGTATGCCGGCGCGATCGGCGCCGTCAATTTCGACGGCAGCATCAATACCGGGCTCACCATCCGCACCATCCGGATGAAGGACGGCCTCGCCGAGGTGCGGGTCGGCGCCACCTGCCTGTTTGATTCCGATCCGGCCGCCGAGGACCGCGAATGCCAGGTCAAGGCGGCGGCGCTGTTCCAGGCATTGCGCGGCGATCCGCCAAAGCCATTGTCGGCGTTCGCACCGGATGCCACCGGGTCCGGCAAGCAGGTGCTGCTGATCGATCACGACGACAGTTTTGTTCATATGCTGGCGGATTACTTCAGGCAGGTCGGCGCCAGTGTCACCGTGGTGCGGCACGTGCATGCGCTGGACATGCTGAAACAGAAGCGCTGGGACCTGCTGGTGCTGTCGCCGGGCCCCGGCCGGCCGGAGGATTTTGGCATTTCAAAAACCATCGATGCGGCACTTGCGAAAAAGCTGCCGATCTTCGGCGTCTGCCTCGGGGTGCAGGCGATCGGCGAATATTTTGGCGGTCAGCTCGGCCAGTTGGGCCAGCCCGCCCATGGCCGGCCGTCGCCGGTCGAGGTCCGGGGCGGACGGCTGATGCAGAACCTGCCCGATCAAATCGTGATCGGCCGCTATCACTCGCTTTTTGTCGAGCGCGACAGCATGCCGGACGTGTTATCGGTAACGGCGAGTACCGAGGACGGCGTCGCCATGGCGATCGAACACAAGACCTTGCCGGTCGGCGGCGTGCAGTTTCACCCGGAATCGCTGATGTCGCTCGGCGGCGAGGTGGGCCTGCGCATCGTGGAGAATGCCTTCCGGCTCGGCGTTCCCGTCAATTATTGAAAATTGCGAACAGGGATTTGAAAGAGACACCGATGACTTTTGAACACGATCTGAAGGCCTCCGTCCGATCCATTCCGGACTATCCGAAGCCGGGCATCCTGTTCCGCGACATCACCACGCTGCTCGGCGACGCGCGCGCCTTCCGCCGCGCGGTTGATGAATTGGTGCAGCCATGGGCGGGCAACAAGATCGACAAGGTTGCCGGCATCGAGGCGCGCGGCTTCATTATCGGCGGCGCGGTGGCCCATCAGGTCTCCGCCGGCTTCGTGCCGATCCGCAAGCGCGGCAAGCTGCCGCATACCACGGTGCGCATCGCCTACTCGCTGGAATACGGCATCGATGAAATGGAGATCCACGCCGACGCCATTCATCCCGGTGAGCGCGTCATCCTGGTCGACGATCTGATCGCGACCGGCGGCACCGCCGAGGGCGCCGTCAAACTGATGCGCCAGATCGGCGCCAATGTGGTCGCGGCCTGCTTTATCATCGACCTGCCGGACCTCGGGGGCGCGGCGAAATTGCGGGCGATGGACGTGCCGGTGCGGACGCTGATGTCGTTCGAAGGGCATTGAGGGGTTTAGGCGCTCGAACCCATCCACACGTCGTCCCGGCCTTGAGCGGGACCCATAGCCATCGATGTTTGTTGTTAGAAAGCCGTCTAACCCCAGCGTTAAATAGAGGGGCCGCGGCGTATGGGTCCCTGTTCAAGGCCGGGACGACGAGTTGAGAGCGTGATGCACGGTTACGACCTCTGCAAGATCAAGCTCAGCTCGAGCTCGCGAAACGTAAAATAATTCTTGCGGATCCATTGATGCAGCTCGGTCGATGAATCCTTCTCGTTGCGCAAATATGTGGTGAACGAAAATTTCAGCCGGTCGATATAGGTCTTCAAAAACACCGGCAGCGCCGCGATGCGAACGACCCGGCCGTGGGCCATGACCGGGGGCAGTTCGCCGCGCACCACGTATTCGTTGTCGACGGTGATCAGCGCGGTCTTGGGGATCTGCTGCTCGAGCATGGCGTAGCCGCGCGCCGAGGCGCGGTCGGTATCGGCGACGAACAGGATCACCGGCGAGACGCCGCGCCGCGCCGCCTCCTTCATGAATCCGATTTCCTCCGACATCGTGAAGAACTCGTCGAAGGCGTGAAAGCCGAGATCGATCACCTTGGCGACCGTGTCATTGACGATCAGGCGGTCCATCAGCTGCATCTTGCCGAAGGTATTGTCGACCTCGGCGGTCTCGGTGATATCAGGCAGATATTCGAGCAGCGAGGGCTCTTTCAGGTTGATGTCGAAGGCGTTGACCGTGCCGTTCTTCAACAGCAGGAATTCGCTCAATAGCCGCGCGGTCAGCGTCTTGCCGACCAGCGGACGTGGCGAGCAGATGATGTAGACGGGCGTTGCGGGCATCAGCCGCTATATCAGGGGAATCCGGCTCCCAATCCAGCCAAATTCAACTTCGCCAAGGAAATTATTTTTCGCCGCGGGCGCCCGGTTTGCCGGAGCCGACCAGATCGGTCAGCTTGATGCGGTCGAATTCGCTCCAGACGTTCGCCAGCCAGTGGCGCACGTAGCCGCGCAGCACGAAAGAATAATTCGCCGCCTCGTCATGGGTGCCCTTGTTGGCGACGAATTTCAGGAACGGCACGGAGGCGACCTCGACCTGTTCGTAGGCCATTTCGTTGAGCTTTGGGATCGTCAGCTCGGTGGCGTCCTTGATGCGGTGGAAATAGGAATTATAGGTCGCCTGGTCCCATTCGAAGAAGCTGGTGTTGTTGATGAAATTCTTCACCAGGAAATATTTCGCGCCGACCATGAAATTCGCGGTCTCGGCGATTTCGTCGAGGGAAGCAATCGACGGGCCCAGGATGTGGAACACGGCAAAGGTGATCTGCCCGGATTTGGCGGCGTCGAGAAAGCCGATGTCGCGGAGGGAGGCCAGCGCCGGCGACAAAAGTCCGGCGCGGACGTCGATCACGGTGACCGACGGGCTTGACGAATTCAGGGTGTCGAAGATCTTCATCTGGTCCGACGTCGTCGTCATGTCGACGATCTCGGTCAGCTCGGGATGAAAGCGCTTCAGGGTGCCGCGCGGGGATTCGGTGTCGAAGGCGCGGGTCGGCACGTTGTTGGCGCTGAAATAATCGAGCAAGGTGCGCGACACCGTGGTCTTGCCGACCCCGCCCTTGTCAGCGCCCACCACAATCACTACCGGCTTCGCCATGAACTTCCCTTAACCGTCATTTTCGATCGGAACACGATCCTAGAACAAACGAAGCCGTTTGTTTTGCCGAAAAACCGGGATCGCGCCCTTCGAATCCCCCGCCGCTTGAGCCCACCTCATGCGACCGGAGGGTCCCCATCCCTGCTTTGGGCGCGAACATGGCAGAAACAAGGGAGAATTCAATTCATTCGAGGGCCGGCAGCGTCAATCCTGCCGGTGTCGTTAACACATGGGGAGCGGTTAGGTCGATTTGCCCCACGGACCCGCGGGATTGCCCCAGGGACCGTTCCGCGCGGCCTCGGCAGGCTCCTTGGCGTCGCCCCATGGACCGTGATGGGGCAGCGGCGGCGGCGTTTGGCTATCCGACTGTTCCGGATCGTCCGGCGCCTCAGCGGTGTCCGAGGGTAGCGCCAGTGGCCCCGGATCGTGTCCGCCGGCGAATTTCACCAGCGCCTGGACCCGGGAATCGACCGACGGATGGGTCGCAAACAGGTCGGCAAAGCCCTCGCGCGGGTTGTCGACGCATAATTCCATCACCGCGGAAGTCGCGCCGGGAAGTTCGCCGCGGCCTTCGATCTTGCGCAGCGCCGAGATCATGGCATCCGGGTTTTTTGTCAATTCGACCGAACCGGCATCGGCCAGAAGCTCGCGCGAGCGCGACAGGGCCAGCCGCACCAGCTGCGACAATAGCCAGGCCAGCGCGATCAGCGCCACCGCGATGATGATGACCAGGATCGCGGCGCCACCGCCGGAGCTCTTCCGGTCGCTGCCGGAGGACGACGACGAGTCCGACGATGAGGACGATGAAGACGACAACGAGCCGCCGCTGTAGCCACCACCGTAGTAACCGAAATTGGTAAAACTGCGGAAAAACAATTCGGCGAAGAAGCCGACCACGCCGGCGATGATCACCGCGATCACCATCATCTGCACGTCGCCGTTCCTGATATGGGTGAGCTCGTGGCCGAGCACCGCCTCGATCTCCTGATCGTTGAGCGCGTTCAACAGGCCGGTGGTGACGGTGACCGCATATTGGCGCTGGTTGAGCCCGGTCGCAAACGCGTTGAGCGCGTCGCTCTGCATCACCTTCAGTTTCGGCATCGGGATGCCGCGCGAGATGCAGAGGTTTTCGAGCAGGTTATAGAGCCGCGGTTGCTGCTGCCGCGTCACATCCTCGCCGCCGGTCACGGCATCGACGATCGACTGGTGGAAGAAATAAGCGATCACGATCCACAGCACGGCTGCCCCGGTCGAATAGGGCAGCGACCGGATCAGGTCGCGCAGCGCCGCGGCCAGGTAATAATCGACGCTCGCGCCGCCGTTGCCGAGGACCTCGATGATCAAGGCGCCGGCATAGACGACGACATAGACCAGGGCAAACAGCCCGCCGAGCAGCACCATCGAACGAAACCTGTTCGATGCGATGTGCGTGTAAAGACCGTAAGCGGCCATGATGCGCTTCCGTTAAGCACCGTCATTCCGGGGCACGCCAACGACGTGAGCCCGGAATCTCGAGATTCCGGGTCTGGTCCTTCGGACCATCCCGGAATGACGGGAAGGGGTAATCATCGCTTAGAATTTCACCTGCGGCGCCGCCTCGACGTCCGTCCTCGAAGCGCCGAGATCGAAGAAGTCCTTGTGGGTGAAGCCGAACATGCCGGCGAACAAGGCGGCGGGCATCTGCTGGATGCCGGTGTTATATTCCTGGACCGCGTTGTTGAAGAAGCGGCGGCTGGCGGCGATCTTGTTCTCGAGGTCGGACAATTCGCTCGCCAGTTGCTGGAAATTGGCGTTGGCCTTGAGGTCCGGATAGGCTTCCGACAGCGCGATCAATCTTCCGAGCGCGCCGCTCAACTGGTTCTCGGCGGCGGCGACCTGTCCCGGCCCCTGCGCCGACATCGCGCTACTGCGCGCCTTGATCACGTCGTCCAGCGTGCCGCGCTCGTGCGCGGCGTAGCCCTTCACGGTCTCGACCAGGTTGGGGATCAGATCGTGGCGCTGCTTGAGCTGTACGTCGATGTCGGCAAAGGCCTGCCCGACGCGCTGGCTGAGCGCGACCAGACGGTTATACGCCGCGAACGCGAAGAGAACGAGAACAACGATGACGCCGAGAACGATCCAGCCGGTCGACATGACGAACAACTCCTGATGGGACGATTTCGAATGCGGGTAGGGGTGACGAAAAAGACCTCGCAGGCAGGCCGCCACGAGGTGGCTATCCCTTTGGTCGGCCGCAAGGCGAAATAAGTTCAAGGGTTAACGGGTTGATTCCATTACCGCATCGCCCCAGCGCCAGCGCCGGGCGCGGGCAAAATCCGCTTTGCTGCGGCGCGGCACTTTTGTGATCGCGACGCCATCCGGCGTGCAGAGTTTTGCGGTCACTTCGACCTTGCTGACGTCGGGCTGCGCCAGCACGCGGGCGGGATGCGATCCGGCCGGCACGCGCGTCAACACGACGTAGCTGAATTTTTCGTCCTCGAACGGCAGTTCTGCGCCCTTGATCTGCTTGTGCGCCTGCGACCGCGGCAGTCGCTGGGTGAAATGACACCAGTCGGGCGGTCGAAGCGGGCATTTGCCGTCATGCGGGCAGGGGGCTGCAACATGCGCGCCGGCTCCGATCAGTTGCTCGCGCAGCGCGATGATCCGCGCGTAGCCGGCGGGTGTGCCGGGTTCGACGACCAGGAGCGTGTCGCGGGTCTTTGCCCACACGGCATCAGCGAGCGCTCTGCGTTCGGTCTCATTCAGTTCGCCGATCACATAGCTCGCCAGCACGAGGTCGGCCGCCTGGCTACCTGCCAGCGCGGCACGAGCCTCGCCGCGTTCGTACTGGACATCGCGCAGCCGCGCGCCGCCATGGAAGAGATCGAGCGCCAGCGTGCGGAGCGCGCTGTTGGCATCGACCAGCGTAAAGTGCGTCAGCGAGGAAAATGCTTCCGCTGCGGCCCAGCTTGCCGTCCCCGGGCCGGCGCCGACATCGAGCAGGTTCTTTGGCGCGAAGTCGGGCGCAATCTCGCGCAACGCGTTCAGGCTCGCGGTCACCGCGGCATAGGTCGCGGGCATCCGCGCCAGCGCATAGGCGAGCGCGTCGGCCTCAGAAGCGATCGCGCCGGAGTTCCCGCCATCGCGATAGGTCTTTGAGATCGCCGCGGCGCGCGCGGCGGCGTCGGTGCGCGACAACCCCTGCAGCTTGGCGTCGAGTGCGGCTTTCAGCTCAGCGGGAAAGTCGGGCGCGGTCATTGCATGCCGTCATCCTGAGAGTTTGTGAATGTATTCGAATTTCGACGGTTTCTAGGGGTCTAAGCCCTTGATTTGACTCATGTCGGAAAACGCAAAAATTGAAAGATTCACAG